>FSSH01000028.1_pt1 | contig 168763 bp, 140 predicted proteins | sample 1166101 | NCBI WGS metagenome assembly FSSH01 (sample SAMEA32972668, study PRJEB13176) | freshwater metagenome | biome: Drinking water system; feature: Biomass in drinking water that filtered by 0.45 um membrane; material: drinking water | place: USA | collected 2012-12-20 | depth 0 m
TTTCCGCGCCATCCTCGGTCACGAAAACCTCGCCGTGTTGAAACGGACTCATGGTGCCGGGATCGACGTTGATATAAGGATCGAGTTTAGTGAGAGTGACTTTCAGGCCGCGATCTTCCAAGATGGCTGCCAACGATGAAGCGGCTATCCCTTTTCCCAAGGATGAAACCACTCCGCCGGTGATGAATATGAATTTTGTCATGAAAATTTGGCGCCCTGATTAGCAATAGCAAGGGGGTCGAAAAGGCGCAAATTCTAACAGTTTTGCAGCGCTATTGCCTGTTTAATTGAGGTGGCGGGCATCGATTGGCGCGCCATATCTTAAAAATATCAACGACATTCGCTCGTGAACACTAACTGATTTTTGCCGCGCTGCTTAGCCATATACATCGCATCATCGGCGCATTTAATCAACAATTCGGCTTCGGAATGATCCGACGGATACATGGCGATGCCAATACTCACCCCTATCTTCACGGTCTCGTTATGAATAAGAAATGCCTGACCAATTGCTTTCAACACATTTTGCGCCACCTGCCTGGCCGCCAGTACCGAATGCAGCGACGTCAGAACAAACACGAACTCATCGCCACCCAAGCGCGCAACCGTATCGACCTCGCGGCAACAATGCTCGAAACGTCTGGCTACCGCTTGTAGCAGCTCGTCACCGGCATCGTGTCCCATATCATCGTTAACATCCTTAAAACCGTCCAAATCCAGAAATAGGACCGCCAAAAATGTCGAATCGCGCTTGGCGCGCAGCAAGTCTTGCCGCAATCGTTCCATCAGTAAGCCGCGATTGGGCAAACCGGTGAGCTGATCATGAAACGCCAGGTACATTAACCGCTTTTCCTTGCGCTCCTGCTCGCTGACATCTGTAATCGTGCACATAGTGATCTGATCGTTAAATTCGAACAGGGTTTGGGTGTTCATTTTCGCGACGAAGGTGGAATTATCGCGCCGCACCCCCAGCATTCGAGTATTGTCCGCGACAATCAATTGGCCTAGCGACTTGCCGACCAATGCCTGCTCACTGTATCCGAACAACTGATTAGCAGTCTTATTGGCGGAACGCACACAGTCATCCTGGCCATACAGGACGATACCGGTCTCAATGGAATCGATGATATTGCGCAAAGCCTGAACATTACCCTGGGATTGCTTAATTTGCGCCAGCAAGCGTTTGCAGACCAAGGCAAAATTCAGCAAGGCCAGCAACAGCAAGCTGGTTTGCAAGCTACGCAAGTAAAATACTTCCTTGGTTGCGTTTAGCTCCAAGGCAGTGGTCAGATCGTTCATCAAACCCAACAATTGCGTGTTATGCATCAACAAAGTCGCTAATGCCGACTGCAAAGCCTCGACGCCAACCCCCGCCCCGCCAATCTCGACCGGTAACAAGCGCTTGTGGATCAGCGCCCAAAGCTGAGACGCCGAGCCAGCAATCAGTTGTGTGTTGGGCGCATCGGTAGCAAACAGATAAACCGGCTTGCCGTCACCACTAGTGGTAATGCCCCCGTACAAAAACCCGTTTAAAGTTTTGTTGAACAAACTTACGGCGTTCGCAAACTCGTTAAAAGCATTGTGTTTTTCCGCATCGGTTAGGGCAACGTGCAACATCAACAACGATTTAGTCATCCGTTGCGACAACATACGTTGGCGGCCCGACAAATTAATAGCCTCCGCGCTCTTTTCCAACTTCGCGGAAATCCAAAAATTAAGCCCAAGGGCTACCATATCGAAGACAATGAATAGGATCACCGGAATAAAAATCGCCCGAAGTTTGCCGCGCATTTTTTCGGTCATATCAGGGCACCGCTTAAAGAGTCTGGTCTTCGTTATTTGGTAACTTAGGCCATGAGCTAAAAGCAAACACCCAAATCATAATGATGTTAAGCACCGGCACTAACAAAACCATGATCCAGCGCCCGTCAAAACCGGCCTTTTCTATGATTCGATAACCCAGCCACAAGCAAAACAAGATGAACAACGGTAGCACGACTAAAAACAGCTCCATGACTAACTCTCCTTTTTAGTGTTCGGCCAAGTTTGGAAAGCCAATTGTACGAACACCAACAATAATCCAAAGACCGGCAAAAACACTAGTGCCGCCCACGCGGTATTCAGTCCGGCTTTTTTATAAATCAAGAACGCCGGAATCGCGACCACCATGCCTGCAATCATGGCTTGAAGCATCTCGGGAAACATCAGCATGACACCTCCTAACGGTTTTTTTTATTTATCATTACATGGTTTCGGATACGCGCCAATCCAATTGATAACAACCTTCCACCGCGCTAAGCCAGGCCCAATCTGCGATCCATAAGCCAGCGACAGCCGCCAGAGAACCATCCAAATAAATCAATGGCCGAATATCTCTTTCCCAAGGCGGAATACCCGCCTCCTGGTAGAGTTTTTTTAGGCAGTGGTGACCGACTCGGCCAGGCAATTTAAGCTTTTCACCGCCCCGCCTAGGCTCGACCGTCACTACCGCATGCTGCCACAAACCTTTTGATAGTCCGATCGACGCGGAATGTCTAAGCAAAACATAGCCATTACTTAAAGGTATTTGCTCCTGTCCTTGTCCCCATCGCTTTGCCTGAGTGTCTTTTCGCAGGCGTAGTTCGGGTATGCAGTACAATTTTTGCCGATATTTGCGGATTGAATGGCCTTGGATATAAATATTGGGCATAGCATCAAACCGCCCGCCGATCAGCTGATCGACTAGCGTTTGCAATACTGCCTGACTGGGTGGCTTAAGCCCCAATACCCCCAACCATTGCCGCAACAGACAATTCAGTTGCGTCATGGTGATATTTGATAAATCGGCGATGTTGAAGCTCCCATCTGCCGGATCAAAAGCCGTTGACAAGGCCTGCCCCGCCCAAGCCTCTATCATCTGTGCCGCATCGCCACAGAGCTGAGCCGAACGCGCAACCGTTTTATCCAGCGACGGCCAGCGCTGTTTTATCAGCGGAAGAATTTCGTTACGCAGGTAATTGCGGTCGAAATCGCTGCTTTGATTGCTGGGATCTTCCACCCATTGCAAACCGCGTGTTTGCGCATACCGCTGGATATCGACTTTGGCCACCGCCAATAGCGGTCGCAGCATTTTTCCTTTGCCAAAAGGACTGATAATCGACATGCCGGCCAAACCTGCCACACCGGCACCTCTGAACAACTGCAGCAGCAAGGTTTCCATTTGGTCTTCGCGATGCTGGGCTAGCAGCAAAAAATCATCGACCGCCAATAAGTCGCGCAACGCTCGATAACGCGCTGCGCGTGCTGCTGCTTCCGGACTTTCGCCAGCACGGGCCTTTGCATTCACTAGCAACAACTCAAAGCCCACCTGCCATTGCTCTGCCTGCCGGCGACAATGCGCCCCCCATCCGGCTGACTCAGCTTGCAAACCGTGATCGACATAAACAGCAACGATTTTGCCGGTAAGCGACGGCAAGCCAACGCATAAATCAAGCAGCACAGTGGAGTCCAATCCGCCGCTGTAGGCAACGAATACTTTCCGACACTCGGCAGGCAATAGGGGGGCAATAGTCTGCGAATTGAGATCTGGCATGGCGTAAATACAAAAAAGGCCGATTTGACTCGGCCCTTAACTGAACGACTAAATTAACAGACTGCTTTACTTGACCGGCTCTTCAATATACGAACCAAAACGCATAATACGTTGATAGCGCCTTTCCAGCAGCAAATCCATAGTGCTAGCTTGTTGATTGAGATCATTAAGGTGCCTGACCAACGCGTCTTGCAGATTTGCAGCAATCTTTTCGAAATTGCGATGACCGCCACCCACTGGCTCGCGGATCACTTCATCCAGAAAACCTTGTTCGCGGACGCGATCCGAAGTGATACCCATCGCTTCTGCGGCTAACTGGGCCTTATCGGCGCTTTTCCAAAGAATTGAGGCGCAGCCTTCCGGCGAAATGACCGCATAGGTACTGTATTCCAGCATCAATAAACGATCACCGACACCGATAGCCAAAGCCCCACCGGAGCCGCCTTCACCAATCACGGTGCAAATTATCGGGGTACGTAATTTTGACATTTCAAACAAGTTGCGGGCAATCGCCTCGCTTTGACCACGCTCTTCCGCACCAATGCCCGGATAGGCCCCCGGAGTATCGATCAGACAGATAATAGGTAGCTTGAATCGTTCGGCCAATTTCATCACCCGCAGGGCCTTTCGATAACCTTCCGGACGCGGCATACCAAAATTGCGATAAATCTTTTCTTTAGTGTCTCGGCCCTTTTGATGCCCAATCACTACGACCGGCTGCCCTAACAAGCGCGCCATTCCACAGACGATGGCTGGGTCGTCGGCATAGGAGCGGTCACCGTGTAACTCGTGAAACTCGGTAAAAATCAGATCGATATAATCCAAAGTGTAAGGTCGACCGGGATGCCGCGACAGTTGCGAAATTTGCCAATCCGACAGGTCTGCAAAAATACTTTCAGTCAAACTTTCGCATTTCTGCTCGAGCTGTTTCAAGGTTTCGGAAATATCAAAATTATTGTCCAGTTCTACCTTACGCAACTCTTCTATCTTGGCTTGCAGTTCGGCGATGGGCTGTTCGAAATCTAAGAATTTTAAATCCATGTCAATCCGGCATCAGAATCAATAAAATGGCCAGCAATTCTAATGAAAAATGCCGCCATTGCCTATTTGTTTTACCGAGCCTGACTAAATGAACAACACCGCCGCCTTTGAGACCAACCCTTTCGCGCCATTAGCCGCCAGAATGCGACCGACTACACTGGACCACTTTATCGGACAGCAGCACCTGCTTGGCACTGGCAAATCGCTGCGGGTGGCTATTGAACACGGCGCGCCGCACTCGCTGGTGTTTTGGGGGCCGCCTGGAGTGGGTAAAACCACTTTAGCCAAAATCATCGCCTCCAGCGCGCAATGCCACTTCATCGAATTATCGGCGGTAATGGCCGGTGTGAAGGAAATTAGAGCGGCGGTAACCGAGGCGGAAGACGTCAAACAAAACCGCAATCTGAACACTGTGGTGTTTATCGACGAGATTCACCGCTTTTCCAAAAGCCAACAGGACTCATTGTTGGCACCTATCGAAAACGGCACGATTATTTTATTCGGTGCCACCACCGAAAACCCTTCATTTGAATTGAATAACGCTCTATTGTCACGACTGCGCGTCTACGTGATGCGCAGTATCGAAATCGAGGAGCTGCAGGCCTTGCTTGAAAATGCTTTGACCGACAAAGAACGGGGTCTGGGTAGCCGCAATTTACAGATTGAAGCGGATGTCATGACGATGATCGCCAAAGCCGCCGACGGCGACGCTCGCCGCTGTCTAAACATCCTGCAAATTGCCGCCGATTTGGCGGAAAACATTGACGGCCAGGAAACTGTCGACAGAGAGATATTGGACGAAGTGCTGTTGGGTCATGCCAATCGCTTTGATAAGGGCGGCGACATTTTTTACGACCAGATTTCCGCGTTACATAAATCTGTACGTGGAACTGACCCAGATGCCGCATTGTACTGGTTTGCCAGAATGCTCGAGGGCGGCTGCGATCCACTTTATATCGCTCGCCGAGTGATTCGAATGGCGTCCGAAGACATCGGCAACGCCGACCCAAGAGGCCTGGAATTAGCATTAAACGCTACTAACGCTTACGAGCGTCTAGGCAGTCCAGAAGGCGAACTGTCGCTGGCGCAAGCCATCGTTTATTTAGCCTGCGCACCGAAAAGCAATGCGGTTTACGTGGCCTACAAAGCAGCAATGGCGGACGCCCGTAACAGCGGTTCTCTAGAAGTACCTATCCATTTACGCAATGCACCTACCAAATTGATGAAGGAACTGGGACATGGAGCGGAATATCGCTACGCCCATGACGAGAAAAATGCTTATGCCGCCGGCGAAAACTATTTCCCGCAATCGTTAAAATCGCGACAGTATTATTTTCCGGCGGAACGTGGCTTGGAAATAAAAATAAAAGAGAAGTTGGATTTTTTGCGTAAATTGTAAAAATTCAAACTCGATCCAAATTTGGGGATTACGACAAGGTTAACTAAAGCGATAGAAATTTAACCATTTGGCTGCAGCTTGAATAGATGAATAGCGATACAGCTAATTTCAGCTATTCCTTTATTATCGGGCAAAAAAAACTCCCATAACCTAAAAAGCTACGGGAGCATGGAAACAAACGAATCATGTAAAATATCGTTTGTAAGCCTCAGCAAACAGGAAAAAGCTTTCAACTCTTAACTAATTGCGCACGATTGTTTAATAAAATCGTACTCCATACCGCCGCCACGCCGAACATCATTGTTGATAATATAAATTGCCCTGAAACAAAAGCGACTATACCTAAAAAAGATACAGAACCGATAAATATGTCTTTTTTTAATTCGTTCATTTACGCCACCTAATATAAAAAATAATAATTAATTTGTTACTAATGCTTTTAAATCATCCCAGAATTTTTTCAAAGCCCTGTTCGAAAACGTGGCTTAAGTAAAACCCAAAATACCATCATCCGCCACCAGAAATAGATAAATTTTGAATAGCGATCGCATTATTTAACTTTAAATATTATTGATATCCGCTGTAAGGCGGATTAAATCTAGAGTTTTCTTACCCGTGTGTAGCGCGTTTTTTAACTTAAAGTCGAATATGTGAGTTTATTCACAATCGAATACTTATGCATTGTCTACCCGCTTAGCAGTAGCCAAGCGATGCAAGTTGAACCAGATCGGGTCCAGCTTATAATGCACCCACTAACCCAAGGAGCTTTTATGAAATTCGGTTCGCGTTTTATGTTGTTTTTGTTGATGTTTGGCTTGGCCGCCTGTTCAAGCGCGTACTACAGCGGCCTGGAGAAAATCGGCATACCCAAACGCGAAGTGATGGTGCATCGTGTGGAAAAAGCCCGCGACACCCAAGAGGAAACCAAGCAACAATTCAAGTCGGCGCTTGAACAATTCACGGTCATGACCAATTTTAAAGGCGGCGATTTGGAAGCCACCTACAACAAACTGAACGGTGAATATGAAGGCAGCGTAAAAAAAGCGGAGGAAGTCAAGAAACGCATTGCCGATATAGAAGACGTGTCCAGCGCCCTATTCAGCGAATGGGAAACCGAACTTGGCCAATACAGCAACGCTTCGCTAAGACGGAATAGTCAGCAAAAGTTGGCGACCACTAAAGCCCACTATCAACAATTGATTGCGGCAATGCGCAAAGCCGAAACCAAAATCGAGCCGGTTCTCAGCGTATTCCGCGACCAGGTGCTCTACCTGAAACACAACCTGAATGCTCAAGCGATCGCATCGTTAAAGGGCCAGTTGGACTCGGTTAAATCCGATGTATCGGCTTTGGTGGTGGAAATGGAAAAATCGATCAACGAAGCAGACGCTTTTATAAAGACCATGGAAAAGCAATAGGTCTTAACTGTTCTGTTCGAATCGGGACTGCTGTCGACACGAAAACCTACCCTCTCAACGGAGAGGGTAATACGACAGTTTAGGGACTTATTCCTGATGAGCAAAGCGCTTACGCTCCTCGGCACTCTTGCCAAGGGCTTTAGCCATCCACGGCGGCGCAGCATCAAATACTTTCTGAAATTCGGTGAGTTTCTCCACCGCATCTATCACATCAGCTTCCTTGATCGGATAGATGTCCGCACGAATCACTTTCGCTGCTGCGGGTCCACCAATGGATTGCACGAACAGCACATGGCAATCCTTGATCATATTGGCGCGAAACAGGTTTCTGTCGTCAGCACTATCCGCTTCCAGAGTAGAGCGAATATCGATTAGACGGATATCGCTTTTGGACAACTGATAGACCAAAAATCGAATGCAAGAACCGAAATGCCCATTTAAGAGCTGGCCGCTATTTGAGGCAATCGCCACCCGAATCGATTCTGGAATATCGCCGTCTTTGTAAGGCATGATTTCCGGCAAACCTTCGTCTTCCTCTTCCTCGCCCCACAAGTAACGTACCGCCAGCTTGATATTTTCCAGACCGATGCCAATATCTTCGCCGTCTTCCTCGCCATCCAGACTGCCGATGCCAGTCTTCAGGTTGGTGACGGTAATCGATTTCAGTTTTTCGTCATCCAAGGGCGAACCGACTTTTTCGAGCAATACACCGATCAGCTTCGGCACATCCACTCCCGGCAAAATCCGCGAAGCCAACGCGATACGCAATGCCAGATCTCGTGATAATTGTTCCATAGCGTCACCTTTATAGTTTGTGCTGTTCTTTCCAGCCGGCATAACCGCCGGCAATGCTGTAGACATTTTTAAAGCCAAAATCACCAAACATCTCCGCCAGATGTTCACTGGCATGGCCGTAATAGCAATAAATCAGCAAGGGCTTGACCTTGTCGGCTTTCTTCAGCAGCGAATCGCGCAATTGCTCGTGGACATGCATAGCGTTTTCGATATGCCCCGCGCGGTAATCTTTAAGCTCGCGACAGTCCAGAATCATCGGTTGCTGCTCCGCGATCAATTGTTCTGAATCGGCTGTGGAGATAGTTTTGAAATTTTTCATAGCACTAGCATCCTCGCAAGGCGCAAGACGCAGAACCTAAACCGGCCCGCCGGCTAAGTCTTTTTTCACTTCGATAGTTTGCGACAGCGCGTCCTCCAGACTGACAGGCTCGGATTTGACTTTATAGCTCTTGGCAGCCTCATAAGCGGTGATCACTTTGTCTTCGCCAGACTGTCCCTTCAGGTCGGATTTTTCGATATAAAGCTCTTCCAGCATCAAGTTCCAAATCATGCCCTCTTGATGCGGCAGTAAATTGAAAACCACGCCATCTAAAATGATTTGCATCGGCTTAGCGATGTTTTGCACGTAAAACAGTGTGACGGTTTCTGGAGTGAGCGCTTCTTTATATTTTTCGACGAAGACGGGTAAATCTTCCAATAGGAAAAACAGACCGTTGATAAACAGAATCTTATCGCTGTCGGCCAATATCGCTGATTGATTAATGACCACCTCCGGGGTTTTCCGATCACGAATATTCGTAGACCCTTCCCGCAGTTCGCCTTCGACCAAAACCAGATCGCCGCGAAACGCAGACAGCCCAGCGGTGCTGGTTTTGCCTACTAAGGTTGTAATCCATAAAAGCCCTTGGCTGTCGTATTTTTCAAATAGCATCTGTCTAAATCCCCATTAAAAGGTAATGAACGAAAAGAATTTAACTGCTTGCAAGCAAAACACTTGCCAGGACGATTAAAGCCACACCAGGGCAGAGATTGACAAGGCTTTTGCTGAGGTCTTCGTTGGGAATAACGTGGGGAAATAACTAACTTTACAGCGGCGCGAACCGACAATGTCGCAAACACGACAATCAGCGACTGGCAGCTAGATTCACTCTGTTGGGTTTATAACGAACCATTTATCAATATCCCGCTAACCACTAACGGTGGAAAGCGTTGCAGCCAGGATCACGGCATTACTCTTAAATACCACCGTAGCCTCCGCACCCGGTTTTAGCTCAAGAGTTTCGGCACTGACCTGGGTAATGGTAGCGGCGATGGTTTCGCCGCTGGGTAGTTGGATGACCACCTCAGAATCCACGCCATCGACATGGATGCGAATCACTTGACCGGCCAGGCGATTACGTGCCGACAGCGCATGTCGCCCTCCGGCATCGCTCAACACCAAGATATCCGGGGCATTGACCAACACTACAGCGTCGCCACCCACCTCCAACCCTAAATCTAAGAGCGTTACTAGCGGCAGGCTGGAGACAATTTGCTCTCCGCCCTTCAGAGACACAAACACTTCGGCGGTAACCAAACCAGATTTGATCCGAGCAATCGTGCCGAACAACTGATTTCTGGCACTGGTTTTGATCACCTGCCGTTTCAACAGCAGCATTACGTCCGGATCATCCTGCAAACTTTGATTGAGCTGTCCCAACAAAGCGCGATGCTGCTCCTCCAAGCGGCTGAATAAGCGTAGCAAGGATATACCTGCCACCGTTAGCGTGGTACCGCCGCCCTTGCTGCCTCCCGTCGAGGTAGCGATCAAAACCTTGGGCGCCAGATTATTTGCCCGCTCTATCATCTGCCATGCGCCCTTGTAACTTAATCCGGCTTGCTTAGCAGCCTGATTGATCGAGCCGCTTTGCTCTATGGCTCTCAGTAATCCAATCAGGCGATTATCTAAAATGCCAGCAAGGCGCAATTCGCCTTCAAGCAAAGGCTGCTGCGAACTATCTTGATTTGTCTCAGTTACAGACATTAATGAATCTATCTTTGACCACATATCTGAAAAACCTACTACCGACAGCCATTATTTCCTCATTTGAAATAGGTTATTGTGGGCTTTCGTTATTTACTTTTGTACATAACGAAAAGTAGACTGCAATCACTCACGGGTGCCATAAACACCCTCGCAACTTTGTAAATAAGTTCGGACATTATCATAATCCCTGCGCATTTAACCTGCTTAATAGGTGAAACATGGCCTCACGAAACCGTTTTCGCAAAGTATCCTTACTCGGCGCACTGAGCTTAATATCCGTGGACGGCCTTTACATTCAGGCTAGTGAGGCAGCAGAAACCAAAACTTACAGTAAACCGCCTTTCTCAGCGTTCGCCAGCCAAATGCCGGACGCATTATTGGGTAACGACAAATTCGAAAAGCCGGTCTGGAATTTACACAACGCGCTGAATTTGCCCAAGTGGCTATCAGCCTCGCTAGAACAGAGAACACGCTACGAGACTATGGACGGCACCTTTAAAGCCAACGGCAGAGGTGGCGATCAACAAATTGCCCTACAAACCGATCTCTGGATCGAGGCCAATCTGGGAAAGTTCAGGCTCGGCAGCGAGTTCCTGGACGCCCGAGCGCTTGGGGCGGATGCGGGTTCCGGCGTAAACAACACCCATGCGGATGAAGCCGATTTCATTCAAGGCTATCTGGCGTGGGCCCACCAAAACCTGTTTTACAGCGGTGTAGGCGCGGAAATAGTGGCCGGTCGGCAAACTCTGAATCTAGGCAGCCGGCGGTTGGCGGCAAGAAACGCGATGCGTAACACTATCAACAGTTTTACCGGGGTAAAACTGAGGTTGCTGAATTACGATACATGGCAATTCACCGGCTTTGTGACCATGCCGGTCAACCGCTATCCAACAGGCGCCGCAGACATCCTAGCGGAAAATCACGTATTCGATGAGGAAGATACCCACACTTGGTTTTCGGGCGGCTTTCTGGAACTCTACAATCTGGCTTGGGGCGTCACCGGTGAGATTTATCTCTACAATCTCGACGAAGGCGACAGCATCCGCAATGCTACCCGCAATCGCCGCTACTTTACGCCTGGCGTGCGTTTCTACCTGAAACCCAAGAAGGCTAATGTCGATTTTCAATTAGAAACCATCGGCCAGTTAGGCACAGTCCGCTCTAGTGCCGCCGCCAACAATGCCCGCGACTTGGATCATGCCGCGTGGTATCAGCATGCCGATCTCGGCTATACCTTCGACAGCCCTTGGCGTCCCCGTTTCGCGTTGGAATACGACTACGCCAGCGGCGACGATAATCCTAACGACAACCAAGACCAGCGCTTCGACACCTTGTACGGTGCACGGCGTTTCGAGTTTGGCCCCACCGGCATTTATGGCGCGTTCGCACGAAGCAACATCAATAGCCCCGGCTACCGGATTACCGCCGCACCGTGTAGCGATCTACAACTAGGTGTCAGTCACCGCTACGTTTGGCTGGCATCGGAAGGCGATAGTTGGACCACAGCAGGTTTGCAGGACGTCAGCGGTCTTACTGGGGATTTTGTCGGCCAACAATTGGAGCTGACTTTACGTTGGGATTTTAACAGCAGCCTAAATTTCGAAACCAGCTGGGCACATTTATTCAAAGGCGAATTCGCCAAAAATGCGCCATCGGCACCGACACTAAAAGAGGATATCGATTATGTCTATGTGCAAAGCCAGCTGAGGTTTTAGTAATGAACGATCATTTTAGTTTGGGGAGAAACCGCATGTCATTTAACGCTCTAAATCGAATCACTTTAGCCATATCGCTATTAGCAAGTGCAGCAGTAGGGGCCGAAACCACGTTGGCAGCGGTGGCCTCTGACTTTACCAAACCGATGACCGAAATTGCCGAGGCTTTCGAAAAAGCTACAGGCCACAGTGCCAAGCTTTCGTTTGGATCATCCGGCAAAGCTTTTGCGCAAATCCAAAGCGGCGCACCGTTTGAGATTTATCTATCGGCCAGCGAAAAATACCCGCAGGAATTGGAGAAATCCGGCTTTACAGTGCCAGGCAGCCATTTTGTCTACGCCATCGGTAAACTGGTGCTGTGGTCACCGAAAACCGACTATGTCGACGATCAGGGAGCAATTCTGACAGCCGGCACTTTCAATCACATCGCGCTGGCCGACCCTAGCCACGCGCCTTACGGGGTTGTAGCCGAACAAGTCATGACATCTTTGGGGGTGGTGGAAAAATTACGCCCTTTATTTGTGATGGGCGAAAACATTTCCCAAACTTACCAGTTTGTCAGCACCGGTAACGCCGAACTGGGCTTCGTCGGCTTGGCACAAGTCATTGATGTCAATACAGGCAAAATCACTAGTGGCTCAGGCTGGATAGTGCCTGACAATCTCCATAGCCCTTTCAATCAATCCGCAGTATTACTCAAGACAGGGGCAGAGAACCCAGCTGCAACGGCATTGTTAAAATTCCTTAAATCTCCGACAGCATTAACAATTATCGAAAAATACGGATTTGGCCTACCCAAACAACCTTAAGCCCTTACGCATAACTCTGGAGGAATTACCATGAAAGCAAGCGCACGTAACCAATTTTCCGGCACCGTCAACGAAGTAACCATCGGTGCAGTCAACGCCGAAGTACATGTCGGCTTGAAAGGCGGCGAAACTATCGTCGCCTCGATTACCAAAGACTCCGTCGAAACCTTGGCGATAGAAACCGGCAAGAACGTCATCGTTTTAGTAAAAGCGCCGCAAATCATCGTGGTTACGGATTTCGGTGGCTATCGAATTTCGGCACGTAACCAGCTAGAAGGCACGGTGACTAACGTTAAAGCTGGCGCGGTGAACACCGAGGTAGATATTGTCTTGTCTGGCGGCGATAACATTACGGCCACTGTTACCAACGATAGCGTAGAAACGTTGGGCCTCCGCAAAGGCCAAGCCGCAACGGCAATATTCAAAGCTGGCGCGGTAATTCTCGGCGTACAGGGTTGATATTGCTTTCGACCCGCCCAAACAGGTCGGTTCGACTTTAACTGCCAAGACTAGGCATGCTGCGGGAATTAAAAGCGAACCTGGTCCAGGTTATCGCGACCGCAGCCCGCGATTGACATTCGGCGACGTAGCCCAAGATGGTCAAAGTTAGCGCGCATCGAACTGCTTAAGACAAAAAGAATCCAACGGCAGGTGAACCGTCAGAGGAAAGTTATGATTTATCAATACTGCCGAGTGGGCAAACTCAAATGTTTTTGAATACTGTTATTGAGCTTATACTGCACCCAGACTATTACCGAGAAAACAGTCTAACGGCTGAAGCGCAATTGCTTTACTGGTAGCCAACGCGTGGTCTGCAGCGAGGTTATAACCCCACAGCGCTAAGAATAACTTCACATCGGCCAACTCTGGGTGTTTTTGCACACCTTCCAAAGCCGGTAGGCGGTCCTCAACAAAATAAATCGGCTGGCCGGGATGCTGGGCTTTCAGGCCTTTCAAGACCTCAGGTTTGCTAAGCTTGCGTTCCATACCGAAAATCCGTTCATCACCCAAATCAATCTGATTGGCACCAAGGATTTCCTTAACAAAACGCTCTTGTTTGGTGGTAATGACGCACCAAAAGTGCCGCTGTCCCATTAGTCGCAGTTTTTCCGCCACACCGGGATACAAGGGATTCTTGGCTATCCAATCTGCGCGGTCGTTGGCAATCCAATTATCACGGGTTTCGCCGAACAGCTTTTTCAAATCGTCGATACTTACATGAATTTCGTCCAGCATCCTTTGCACTTTTGCCGCATAGTTGGCGTAAATAGCAGCGGTACTCTTACCCAAATACATGAGGCGGATAATCAAGATCGCTTCATATCCAGTCTCTATAATCGGTCGCACCTCGCGAAACTGGTCAACAATAGCTTGCGGAGCAGCAGCAGGCATGTCGGCCCAAATGGTTGAACCGGCTTTCCAACCGGTAATCGCGGTTTCAATCGCACTGTCGCAAATCACGCCGTCAAAATCCAGCGTATAAATAATTGAATCGTTCATTGATATGAAGAAATAGGGATAACGGTAAATGGCGGCTATTGTACCGGATGGCGCAGCGCATAATCTTGATTGCGTCGCAAAACCTTGCCGTTAGCGTAGTGCAAAACAGCTAATTTCAATCAAGGACATTGCTGGTCAAAACTCGCCTTTATGCAGTTTTTCCCGGAATAGCTCCAAATATTCAGGTCCAACTGCCAATTCGCTCGAACAGTTTTTTAGTGCGACCTTGTAATCTTCCCCTTCACTACCACGCGGCTTCAAGCTTCTTAAGTGGCCTAAATTGATCAAATGGCTTCTGTGAATTTGTACGAACCCTAATGCGGCATATTTGCTTTCCCAATCCTTGATCGTACCGTTGACTCTATCCAACACATTACCGTTGGATAATTGAATTTTCAGATTATTCACCGATTTGTTTTTGGCAATAAATACGATTTCGCTCGGATCAACGCATTCGGTGTGCCACTCGTGCTCGTCAAAACGAGAGTCGATGCGATGTTTGATCATAATGCGTTTAGGCTGCTGATGTATCGTTGCCATGGGAGCAAGTGGCGTTTGCGTGCGACGGATCCAAGCCAGCGCTTCGTCAATGCGGTCGTCTTCCAGCGGCTTGAGCAAAAAATGTGCAGGGTGCAAACGATGCGCTTCCACGGCGGTTTGCGGGTAGCCGGTGAGAAAGATTATCCAGGGCGCAGCGGCCAGACGATTAATCGCATAGCCCAAATCGAGGCCTGCGCGTTCGTTTTCGGTTTGTATATGAATATCCAAAAACACACCGTCTATGCGCGGATGATCTTTTAGCAAAGCCCAAGCAGCCTGCGCAGTGGAGGCTTCCGCTACTACGTTGAAATCAGGATGCCGGCGTTTGAGTAGGCTTTTTAGTTCGTCGCGGGCCAAATACTCGTCGTCGACTATCATCACGGAATGGCTATCTACCATGGCTTGCTCCGTTTGGGTATGGTCAAAATAACTTCGGTGCCGTGGCCTTCCCAGCTATTGATCGTCAGCATCGATTGATGCGGAAAGGCCAGCTTGAAACTTTGGCGTAAATGAAAAAGTGCGCTGCCGTTACCATTGCTCGAATCAACCGGGTGCTTACCCAGTTCCGCCAGGCGTGGCGCTGGTATGCCGATACCGTTATCGCTGACCCGCACAATAAAGCTCTGACCATGATCGACGCCAATAATATCGATTTTTAGTGGCGTAGCCCTGCCCTGCATGCCGTGCAACAAAGCATTTTCGACCAGGGTTTGCAAACAGCGCGGTGGCAGTTGGCAAGCTAAAAGTTGCGGGGAAATATTGCGTTGAAATTTCAATGCTTCCGGAAAGCGCAGAGCTTGAAAATCCAGATAGCGTTCAACTTGAGTCAATTCCTGCTGCAAGGAAATAGAATTAGCGCCGACGTTACGGCGGGTATCGTCCAGAAAGCGCGCCAGCTTCACCACGTATTGTGAAGCGGCATCCGGGTCGCGCCGGATCAAGGCTTTTATCGCGTTCAAGGTGTTATTCATGAAATGTGGTTCGATCTGGGCATTCAAAGCTCTGAGTTCGGCCTGCTGGGCTTGATCCCTTAATCTGTCTCGTTCCAGGTCCTGCATCACGAATAAAAACAGTAATACACCCAAGGTGTTGACTACCGCAACCGGCATCGCGGTTTCCAATACCAAGGTCTGGGCGTCGGCATACGGATGCGCCCAAACCAGTAGCATCAGCTTTTGCAGCAACGTACCGGTCAAGGCGATAAAACAGGCGCCGCGCATACTAACAGCCCAACGCGGTCGCCACCGAAAAGCCCATCCGGCCCACAAGCCTTGCATCACAGTGGCGAAAGCACTGGCAAACCCGGCGAAACCGCCAAGTAAATAACGCTCCGACCCCGCCAGTAGCCCAGCCCCCAAACCTATCCATGGGCCGCCGCTTAAACCGGCGGCCAACACCATCAAATCCCGAAAGCCAATCACTGCCTGCGAATGCTTTAACGCGTCCGACAAATCGGCTGGCCAGGCAATGCGCTTGCCTAGCTGATGCACATCCAATAAAAATCCGCTGTGCGTACCGATGATGGCAAATACGCCAAAAAATGTGGCGCAAACGATTCGGTTACGCCAGTGCTGCGGATCGCCTCGCAACGCTTGCCTCAGCCACTCCATGCGAATTAACACATTAGCCGCGATCAATACCACACAAACTCGCTGCGACAGTTGGGCGGTGTTATCCAACCAATGGAACATCATGTCCGTGGGGTAATGCATGCTGTGAACCTCGATATTTTCTGACGCGGCAGGGTTATTCGACCTTCGCAACTGCGAACTTGCTTCGGCTGGGTCGATACCAAATTAATCAAAAATTTCTTAAGCCGGGATTAATTCGCGGCGTCGATTTTTTCACGTCAATCGTTCGACTCTTAAATAACAATGATCCAGCGTGGGCCGGAGGCGCTTACTCACAAGCAGTTCTGGCTTTCGCAGGGATGACCGCTATGCGGGACTTAAGGTCCGAGTTAACAGCCCAACTTAAGCGGTAATACGCCACCGGACGTTTCATCTAACAATTCCGGTGATTCGTCATTAAAAACCCGCAAATACCACTACTCACCGGACAGCGCATACGGATTCCGAAAATACTTTAGCTCGACGCGAAAACAGCGCGTCTTAGACCAGCTTCCGTGAGTCTGGAACCCCAATCGAACTTAAGCACCCGAGTTTGTCATGCAAAACATCAGTGATACACAACACACGCTCAGACTATGCAAGCCGGCGGCGATGAGCCTGAACTATGCCAGAGAGGAACGCCTGGGAATAATTGTTCTCATCGGGGTAACGTGGGGACTTTATCTCGCCATGCTGGCTAAACAATTCAATCAAACCAAACAACTGGAAATCCTGTGGATGCCAACAGATGGGAGCTTGGCCGTTGTATTGGGCATTGGCTTATTCGGAATTTTAGTTTCGAGGGCGTTAATAACTCACGCCCAACAATGGGTACTCACCGCCGCCGAACTGGCAAATGATGGGGTGCTGGTGAATGGGACAGTGATTGATCTGCGGCAAGCGGATGTGCACAGCAAAGACGGTGTATTCATTGTCTTTCGCTTCGATTATCAGGGCGACTGCTGGATAGGTGAGCAATGGACTCATCAACAAACTAATGATGACGTACAAATAGGCGAGGACATTGTGGTCCGGATGTTACCGAAAAATCCCAGAGTTTGTGCGTTGTTGCTAACAACGCCACGAAAAACCACGCGCAAACTGCAACGGCTAAAAGTCGCCGCGCCGCATCGGCTCGCAAAAGCGCTTCGACCAACGCCATTTAGCCAAACGGCGGGCACATCGCCACTAGCTCGACATTCCTAATCCACCTCCATCTCAGCGGAGAATAACCATGTCTACCATTTTAACTCGCGCAATACTTATCGCCTGTAGCACCGGTTTGACGGCCTGCGCCACGCAAGGCTATCCAGGCCCGCAGCTACCCGATGACCAAACCGCGAAAGTTTCCCTAGCCGCGCCTTCCCTCGCTTGGCTGCCGCCATTCTGGATTTTCCCACTCAACTTGTTACCCAGACTCGACGAGGATTGGAAAAACACAGTGGACTACAAAATTCACCTGAACCAACAAGAGTTAAACCGCTTCGACTCGATTTCCCTGCTCCCCGGACGGCACAATGTATCCGCCCAATATGTCCGACGAAATGTAGAATTGATCGGCGGCAAAACCTGCACATCTTCTGACAGCAAATACGTTAAAGATGATCGCAGTGAAAGTTGTACGAGGACGACAAGCTGTAAAGGCCTATTCAAGATCACGGAGCAAGAACACAATTGCTCCTTAGCCTTTCGCGCGGCGGCTGGTGGTGTTTACAAACTAGCGGTGAACACTCCCGCGGTAGGGGAAATCAGATTGAGCTTGCGCGATACCGCTGCGCGCCAGTCCGATCAATGGAATGCCTGCTATTGGACACCGGATCGCTCACACGAGGAATACCTCACGGACACCGTGACCAGCGATTGTTCGATTAGAAGCGCTCCCCCGAAACCACCCATCCCCGATAATCATCTTCAGGCTCCGGATAAACCCCATGCCCTTGAGCACTGCGACCACGAAAAGTTACCCGATCATCATCCTCAGCCTCGTGTGGAAAGACCTGATACTCCAAATAAACACCATGATAGGCCATTCAATCCGCAAGAGCGCTGCGACATGGCCGATGGCAAACCGAGAATTTATCCCCGTAAAGGCAAGCACGAACACCCTGGAAAAATAGCGATAGACATGCAACAGGAAACCTCACCAATTGGGTTCGATGTGAATATTGGTGAACACCCTGTTCCGGGCGGCGAAAAAGGCCCTCGCCCCGACAAAGGTCGCGCGGGAACACCGAAGATCACCGCGCCGTTGGAAAGCGCGAATGGCGAACCAACATCCAAAGAAACGCGGAATGACGAGGTCAGTACCGAAGCGACAACCCGAACTGAAACAATACCATCCGCAAGCAATTCGTCTGCGAAAGGACCCAAAACAAAAACCGAAACTGAAATCGAAAAGCTGCCCCCTGCCGGCATCGATCCCAACGGGAATCAGACACCAAGCCCATCCAATCCGGCAGCAGACCCTTATTCGTTGAAGACTGGCGATTCGAGTTCAACCGCGAGCGACCTGTCAAGCAAGGACAACACCAGCAGTTCGGTCAATCCAGCGCCAACGAATAATATCCAAACCAACCCCTCGACGTCGGTTCCAGCCGATTCGTTAAGTGCAAAGGAGATCGCAACACCCACTCCGAGTCATGGCGATTCGGACCAATCCAGCACCAATTTGCCGTCGGTAGAGAAAGCCATAGTACCACCCGTTAGTGCGCAGCCAACTTCCGCTGATCAAGTACCTTCTGACATATCCACACGGGCAATCGACAGCAAATCAACAGCTGACTCTGCGTCTAACTCAACAGCGACGTCCGCGTCGTTCGGCAGTTCTGCAGTCAACAGCAATACTACTGCCAATCCGGTTCTGGAGCCTGCTACTACCTCAAGCTCAAACTATTCGGTAGCGCCGGCTGCAACGCCAGTAGCCAGTGGCGATTCGTCTGGGGGCAGCATCGGCTCCAGCAGTACCTCGGAACCCACTCCGGCATCTGCACCAAGCTCAAGCTACTCTTCAGCGCCTGCTTCATCGCCGTCGGCGAACTCCGGTTCGTCGACAGCCGGCACGAGTTCCAGCACGGCTTCGGAATCCGCGCCAAGCGCTAAACCTAGCTCCAGCTCTTCTTCGAGTGAAAACTCATCGTTATCTTCCAACGATAGTCCTTCTGCCACCGGACCTGCACCTGCACCCACACCGACACCGACACCTACACCTGCGCCTGCAGCAATCCCGAGTCCAAGTCCCGAACCAACACCAGCTGCTCCGGCTGGAATCGCGCCAGCTGTGGTGCCCTGAACGCTCTCAGTCGCGATAAGCGCTAACTCTGGGAGCGCAATTGGCTGAAATTATTAGGCAAGGAGGCTAATGTGCAAGAACTAATAGGGCTCCAAAAGTCACTCTCAACCCGGCGCTTTGGCGCCGGTTTCTGGACTTTAAAATGGGGGCATGTTCGATGGGCGATTCCACCTGACGGTCAACCATGCAAATGCCTAAGCCGAAAACGTTCCGCACTAGCAGCATCGTCGGCTGGCGGCGTTCTTCCGCGTAATAGGGCTCGACCCTGCCAAGCGGGCAAACGATTCTGTTACCCGACAAGGGGTTTTTCCTGGTTATGAGCCTAATGAGAGCCAATCTAGGGATCCTTTTTGGCCCTGAAAAAGCTGCCTGTGGAGATTAGCTTCGGGCCATCACAAAAGCAGGGACGATCAAAGTTTCAAATCTTCGCCACTGTTTCACTCAGGCTGGCTAGCATATTGGCTAGTCAAGGTGAGCTATTGAGCAGACTCTATTTATTCACTTGTATCAAAGCTGTTCCTGTATTACCGGATGTATCAGTGGCCAAGGCTCTTATAGTATGACTGCCCATTGAGGCCTTTTTGGCATTCCAGCTATAACTTAAACTGCTGCTCGTCGTGGAAGCGACCAACTTTGCATCGATATAAATCTGGACCTTGGCAATGGCTATATTATCTTTTGCTGAAACAGAGACCGCGACTAGACCACTCACTTTAGCGCCCTGCAGTGGATTGGAAATATTAACAAAAGGCGCAACCGTATCCGGGGTGGACGTATTTCCGCCAGTGCCGGGACTAAGATTTTGATTTTGAACACTAACTGTCAAAGCAGTCGATGAACCATTATTTCCAGCAGCATCGGTAGCTCTCGCGGTTAAGCTAACGTCACCGTTGGCTAACCTAGTGGTATCCCAGCTAAATTGATACGGTGCGATGCCGTCAGTTCCGACTAACGAGCCATTTGCAAAAAGCGAGACCTGGCTAACAGACTCATTATCGCTTGCCACAACCTCGACAGAAGTCAAACCCGCCACAATACTGCCTGCACTTGGGGATGAAATCGCAGAAGCTGGCGGCTGAGTGTCAGCTGACATGGTAGTGGTAGCAGCCTTGATTGCATTAGCCGCGTTGACACGCCCGTACCCGAATTTAGGGTCAAAATTAACACCTGATATCTTGTCTGCAGAACTTTTCAATAGTTTTTCGACATTGTCAGAAGTGAGCTTCGGATTGGCGGCCTGAATCAGTGCGGCAACCCCAGCTGCCACCGGAGTGGCAAGCGAGGTACCGTACCATGCGGCATAAGTGCCACCTTTATTGGTAGTGGGGATGGATACACCCGGCGCGGCAATATCAATATGATTGCCATAATTAGAGAAGCTGGCTTTTGCGTCATTCGGATCCGTAGCGGAAACGACAACCAGGTTTACATTATCGGCAAGTCCGGGATTTAAGCCATCATTGCCAGCTGCCACCAATACCAAACCACCTTTACTTCGCATGTATTGGGCGGCTGACGCTACCGAAGCGCTATCGCTTGCTGCATAGCTAATGTTTGCGACATCCGCACCATTGTCAGCGGCCCAATTTAAACCTCGGGCTACGTCACTCCAATATGCATAACCACTGGCATCGTTAGTAATTCTAACAGGCATGATTTTGGCGTTCCACGCCACACCTGCGACACCGCTGGCGTTATTTGTTACCGCAGCGGCAGCACCTGCTACTGCAGTACCGTGTCCATTAATATCGGCAGTCGCGGAACCACTATCGACGGCATTCCACCCGGGCACCATATGTGTAGCTAAATCGGGATGTGAACCATCGACCCCGCTGTCAAGAATTGCAATAGTAATACCGTCTGCTTTTGACACATCCCATGCTTGTGCACACTGGATTTTGGAGAAATGCCAAGCATTGGCAAATTGTGGGTCGTTTGGAATGGCGCTCAATGGCACAGCCATGTCCAATTCAGCAAACTCTATATGGGGATTTTTTGACAAGGCACGGACGACGGCCGCTTCAGCATGCTCAGGGACATTAATGATATGAGTTGCCGAAGTACCAATTTTTTCAACCTTATCACTAGCATTAAAATGCAGTATTTTTTCAAACTCGGTCTCTGGCAACCCCGCTTTAGGCTGCACTAATATACGTCCCGACTTCCAAGCTTTACTGGCTGGTAACTTCACTGCCGAATCGGACGATACTTGACCATTCGCAAAACCAATCGGCAAACACAATAAACTAACTACCATACCCTTCTTAACACTAAACATTACAATCCCTTCTTTAAACATCGCAAAAAAGATGCATTGTAAAATGATCGGCCTGAGTAATTTATTAAGAACGCATTAAAACTCGTGGCTGCGTTGTCGAGGAAGAAAGGCGGGTAAGCACATGCATATTTACGCTTGAGGCATGCGATAAAGTAATACAGGGGCGAAAAGCCCCTGTATTGACGGATCCGAAAGCGCTGCCTATATTTTGGCGGTTTTCGTTATATTAGAACTATTTGCTTACTTGAATACTTACGTTAGCAGTTTTATTCGAGCTATCGGTGGCAATAGCCTGAATTGTATGACTGCCAGCAGTTAATTTCCTAATGTTCCAACTGTAGCTTAAAGTTTTACTCGTCGAAGAAGACACCAACTTGCTGTTGATATAGAGCTGTACTTTAGCGACTGCAACGTCGTCATTCGCAGCAACAGAAATATTAACTACGCTTCCGCTCACTTTCGCACCATTTACCGGGTTAGAAATGGCAACGGTTGGAGCGGCTTGATCCGTGATGGTTACAGTAGTTTGGTTTTGCACATTCACGGTTACTGCAGTTGATGAACCTTGGTTTCCAGAAGAGTCAGTAGCTACTGTTGTTAAGTTGATATTGCCATTTGCCACAGTCTTTGAATCCCAGGTGAAGGTATAAGGCGCAGTGCCATCGGTCCCCACCAATTTACCGCCAGCATAAAAAGATACCTGACTTACCGCAACATTATCGCTGGCATTAGCGGCCACAGACACCAAACCACTTACCACCGATCCAACAGCAGGTGACGATATAGCGACCGTAGGTGCTAAAGTATCTTTAGCTAAAGTATTGATTGCCAGTTGCACTGCTGCGTTAGCATTGATTCGTCCGAAACCATAGTTCGGATCAAAATCTAAACCCGATACTTTATCCGCTGAGTTTTTTAACACTTTTTCCACATCCGCTGGAACCAAATTAGGGTTCGCGGCTTGAATCAACGCGACTACCCCCGCAGTAACAGGACTAGAAAACGAGGTTCCATTCCAATTGGCATACCCACCACCTCTGAGAAGAGTTGCAATATAGGTCCCTGGTGCAGCAACATCGATGAATGCACCAAAGTTTGACCAACTGGCTTTCAGATCATTACCATCGGTTGCGGAGACTGAAATCATGTAGGGATTATTGGCGTAACCCGGATCTATACCATCATTAGCGCCTGCGACCACGACTAAGCCACCTTTGGAATTCATATACTGCGCAGCAGATGACACAGCCGAACTACCACTCACACCGTAACTTATATTCGCTACATCGGCACCATTGTCTGCCGCCCAACTCAAGCCACGCGCAATATCACTCCAGTAAGCGTATCCAGTAGAATCGTTAGTAATCCTGACGGGCATGACTTTCGCGTTCCACGCCACGCCAGCGACCCCTAACGAGTTATCGGTAACAGCCGCCGCCGCTCCCGCAACCGCTGTGCCATGACCATTGACATCAGAGGTATCAGAGCCACCGTCAACAGCGTTCCAACCCGAGATCATGTGGCTAGCTAAATCCGGATGCGAACCATCAACACCACTATCCAGAATGGCAATCGTAATGCCATCAGCTTTGGAAACATCCCAGGCATCAGGCGTTTGTATCTTCGTTAAATGCCACGCACCAGCAAAGCTTGGATCGTTTGGAGTGCTAACGCTCATTGGCTGAGCCATATCCAACTCGGCAAACTCGATATGGGGGTTTTTTGCAAGCGCGCGCACTACTGCGTCTTCGGCTTGCTCAGGAACGCTAACGACATGAACGGGCAAATTACCGATTTTTTCGCTGCTCTTACCTTGGTTACCGCGTAGAATTTTTTCGAACTCTGCATCGGACAAGCCGGCATTTGGTTTAACTAAGATTTGCCCTGATTTCCAGGTTTTAGCCATTTTCCCTGCAGAAGCCGGCATTTGTTGCATCTCTTGATTGATCTGCAAAACTTCTCGTTCGAGTAAATATTTGTCAAGGTAGACGATGGCGGGCAGAGCCAAAATTGCAATGCCCAACGTTATGTATAATTTGTTTTTGTTCATAACTGTTCCCCAGGTTTTATTTTAAACATCCCATTCTCAAAAACCTCCTCCCTAGCTTATTGCCTTAAGGCTTTCTGGACATCAGCTGACTTCTAATATCCAATTTAATGGCTGAATCAGCTTTCTGCTTAGTAGGAAGTCTAAAAAAAATGGACTGCCATTACTGTGACTTTGGTTTCAGAATCACAATAACTACAACGGGAGAATCAATGTAGCTCGAACTGGCAAGCAAATACCCGACAAAAAAAACGCCGGTTAAACCGGCGTTTTTTGCTTGTAAAAAAATCAGACGATCAAGCTTTGGTTTTACGAGACAAGCCCATACCTAACAACCCCATACCTAACAAAGCCACAACGCTTGGTTCTGGTACGCTACCTTGACCACCACCGCCACCGTTCTGGCCATTATAGTTACCTACCAGGAACCCACTATCAGAGCAACCGGTACAACCAGCAACACTCAATGATTGCAAATGGGCCCCCAACTGACTTGCTGGTAACTGAGTTTCTGAACTTTGCAGCATAGCTGCGCCGATAAAGTCGCTTAAAGTCCAATCTCGGTTTGATAACGTAGCAGTAAATGACAAATTTACCGCATTAGTGACATCCGGGGCATTTGGTGGACCTGACGGATCAAGTGCTTCGAACATAAATGTAGGATTGAAGTTTCCCCCACCTTGCGTTGAAGCCGGGTTGTTTATCGACCACCCGGTTGGTGAAAATCCACCAAAAGAAACATTACCAGGGCTGACCAAAGACCCCAGATTGAAATAAAACTCATCCAGCTTGGCATTAGGATGCAAAGGCGAAACGATGTCTACTGTCCAAGTGGCCACTGCACCAACAACGTCGATGCCAACGTTGATAAATAAGTTATCAGGATTAGCAACTCTGGGATCGCCAGTTAAGCTACCCGTCACGTTGAACGGTGCCGCTTCAACGCCGCCCGCAAAAATCGCCGTTGACGATAACAATCCCACCAAAAGCATATGTTTAAAAGTTCTTGCTTCCATAATTCCCCCGTAAAAAATCTGTAAACACTTCAAATGGTTTCGTTGGATGCGTTTTCGCAAGAAAAGCCACGAAACCATAATAAAAGCAAAGCAAATGACGGGCCAAAATTTTATTTAACTTTAAAAAACATGAGATTAGATTGACATTTCAATCCTAAACAGCCCATTCCAATCCTAACTGTAAAGTTTTTCGTCAGTGTTTAGAGACATTCACGCCGATTTAAGGGGTAAATAACCCTAAACATATAGCGAAAACCCAGTAACCAGAATAATTTTCACCAATTGCTGTTGGGAACTGACCTTAAAACGCCCCTACGACAATCCCAGCAATCAAAGCACCTGCGCAGAAAAAAAGGAAAAACTCCCGTCGCTTCGTCATAAAATTTTCACAATTACCTCTATCAACTGATTCATCCAGCTACCCTTATCTAAAACTGTAAAAAAAACCGACACAAATGCCGCCATTCCGAAGCAATCAGGGTGCTGGCTACAGTTTGTGATTTTGCTCCTTTAAATACCATCCGAGATCAGGTCGCAGGAGGCTTCGACTATCTAAATCGCAAAGGAATATCGGCGATAAATTGGGCAGTGTGAATTAACAGCAAATCAAACTCAGATACGTACCCGGCCAGCGCAAGTCGACGCATCAACTATTTCAACGATCTATGGTATAAAGCGCTGCGATTTAATTGTATCGCCAACATCATTCGGCGGAATGGGTGTTCGGGGAAGTTAGACTAAGAAAGCCAATCGGCAGTGCCTCCAGCATTGCACCATTGGATCAATAACTACTATAGAGGGGGACAAATAATGATAGAACTCGTGATAATCCTAGGACTGGCAGTGTTGGGTTGGCTGGCGTGGAAAGGTAAGCTTAAATCAATCGGCAAAATAATCGCCGACAAATTTGCTACGCCGACCCAGCAAGCAACTTCAGGCAGCGTTAAAACCACTTCGCAAGCCGATGAGCCATCGCCAGTCGCACCGGCAATTCAACAGCCTGTTGCGGTGGAGCCAATCGTCGAACCAGCTCCGCAAGCACCGATCGTAGCGGCAGTCGTCGTCGAAGAACCTAAAACCCCGCTTACGCTAGAAACCCCAGCAATTAAACAACCCGAAGACTCTATATTAAAACGCCATTATTTGGCTGGCTTGCAAGCAGAGAAAGACGCCATTAGTAATCCGTATCCAACCGATTCCGTGCTGCGCCGTCACTATGAAACACTGCACAAAATCGAAATGCCCCAGCCGGCAAAAACGCCAGAAGAATCCAGTCCAATCCAGCCGCAGGTAGCGGCCGAGGAAACAAACATTGCCGAGACCGTAGTCTCTGGCGATACGTTAAAACCGAAACAAGACCTGGACCAATTGCGGAGCGAGATTGCGGCAGAATTGCCGGCAACGCCTAGCGATTCGGTCTTGAAACGTCATCACGAAAACCTGCTACAAGCCAAACTGCAACAACGCTTATCCGAACAGTAAGCGGTTGGAAACACCAAGGGTTTATAACGACGGTCCATAGCGAGATGCTTTGGACCGGTTGCCCGCGCGAAAGCAAATCCTCGACCCAAACTTTTTTTGGCGACTTTAAAGCGCCGCCAAACGAAAACCCCTCTCTATTACAGTTACTCACACTGTGGGTAGGTAAATAGATTTTGACAATCTTTTAAACAACGGTAGGCTACAACGCTGTTTTTATGTGCGTCTTGATCAGATACGGAGACCTTGAGTAGTTTTCGTGCTAATAAAGCGATCGGCAACGCGATGCACTACAAGTGGCGTTTACACATCCACAACGGACCAGGACCAGCATGAATGACATATACCAATTCTCGGCCACTAGCCTTACTGGCGAAACCGTTGCTTTAGAAGATTATCGCGGCAAAGTATTGCTGGTAGTGAATACAGCGAGTCAATGCGGTTTCACGCCGCAATTCCGTGGATTGGAAGCGCTATATCAGACTTATAAGAGCAGAGGCTTGGTGATTTTGGGATTTCCGTGCAATCAGTTTGGTCAGCAGGAATCGGGTAACAGCCAAGAAATAGCGAGTTTTTGCGAAGTGAATTACGGCGTGAGTTTCCCGATGTTCGAGAAAATCGATGTCAATGGCAACCACGCACATCCGCTTTTTGAGCATTTGAAAACAGCTGCACCAGGTATTCTGGGTTTTAACGCAATTAAATGGAATTTCAGCAAATTTCTGGTTGGCAGAGATGGCAAGGTTTTCAAACGTTATGCACCGATAGACACGCCGTCAGGCATCAGCAAAGATATCGAGCGATTGCTTGTTTCGAGCGATGCGCCTATCAAGGCATAGCAAAACTTTTCACCCAGTCGCCCGGTCTTACCGCTCCACTAACAGCCGTTGAATCCAAAGCGCCCACGGCAGTGGTCGCGCTCACGTCGGTTATGGTCAAGATACCTTGGGACTCACCCAAACCGGCCCCTGCCGCACCGCCAGCGGACGCAGAATAGACCATCAGTTTGTCACCGACTTTGATTTTGTCCTGCGCGCCTGCGGCAATGACGATCCGATTATTTCCAGCCTGTATCACCCGGGTGGTAAAAGGATAACAGCCGAACAATTTATGGATGTCTTCACTGGCCTGCTGAATAATCTGCCTGATAGCGTGACCGGCCGATGTCGAGTTGAAGCGATCGCTACCTACCGTATATCCGCTCGGTAGCGAAACATCGCCAACAATGGAGTCGGTATATCGATGTTGAAACAGCAGCGCACCACTAAAACCATCGTAAACGTATACATCGATCCCCACACTGCGGCGGGCTACGAAATCCCGGACCATGGATTTTAGATCGGCCAGTGGGCCGCTACCGCGCACATATTCAGTGGACTCCTCCCGAAAATCGCGAATTACCCCAGATAACACAAACTGGGCGTTCTGCTGCCTGGCTATATTCACAATTACCGATTCGGCTGTACCCTCGGCAAAGCGAATCTCCGGCGCCATATCCGGTCGAGAGTAAAGAGAGGTGTTGGTTAGATTGCGACCGATAAAATCCCCGGTCTCCATTAACTGATTATTTATTTCTCTGGGGATGCCGCTGTATAAATCCTGGCTTTCGGTTCCGCTAATTTGATCGGTATTCATGATCGGAAAGCCAGTAGCGACGATTTTCTTCCGGTACGGCGAACCGCATCGCTGCTTATCGGACAACACAGCCAGCACTTGCACATGATATTGCTCGGCATCTTGCCATTCGTCGACCACTTTGATATCGCTAACCAACATCGCCGAATTATTGGTACGTTTAAGTTGCAGTGATGCATTCGTCACTGCCGCATCAATAGCCGCACGGCGGGCTTCTTCGATACCGCCGCCGACAATTGGCGCGCTACCTAGCACGCTAACCTGCTGACCGGACTCGGCAACGCCATTCTCATCGCCGCGCCGCTTCGTATTGCCGCTGGTGCATGCAGCCAGCATGGCAATCAGTAGCACTGTTAACAAGTTTCTATAAGGCACTATAAAATCCGTTGATCAACAAATACTGAAATATCGTTCGTAAACCGGTATTCGCAATCCATTCCACATCATAAATACCGGCACCCAGCAAGGTATCGTCCACCCCGCTGGGCCGCTTAGAAAAGCCTGCCACATAAAACTGATCGCTGCAATCCCGAGCACCGCAGGCCAGATTGGCGGAAGTCACCGTGGCGGCTTTGTAGCCCAACCGCGTAAACGCCAGTTTGTTATCTTCCTGCAGGCACTGACCGGCCAGCGCGGTATCGCCAGACATACATTGATAAAAACGCGGGCTAAGACGCAATTCCAGAGTCGTTTTTAAACTGTCTCTGACAGTCCGATAATCGGCGGCGCGCGCTTCGCGTAAGTAACTATCCAGATAAACCCGGTAGACCTCGTCGCGCATCACTTGGGCGCCGACCGTAGTGTGATTAGCCAATTTTTCTTGATACAACAAATCCGCCAAGCCGCGATAGGCATCCAGTTTTGCGGTTTGTTGCGCCTGTAACCAGCGTTGATTGACCGCCAGCTTGCCGCTATCGTCGAAACGGCTATACCCGCTGGCTTTCAAGGTTTTTCCGGCGACCGGCGGCACTCCAGTGTTTTTGCTGCCAACGGTTGCACATCCCGTTAAGGTTATGGCTGTCAACAGCCAGCAAATTGATTTAAGCATTTTCATGACCCCTCCTCCTATTCGCTTAAGTCATCGACTAACTCGGCTTTTTCTTGAGGGCGGATAACAAAATCTGGCGGTGATCCGCGCGAAATTTCTTTCGGCAAGTCGCTGAATTGACTAAATATGCGTCTTGTCGCCTGCCACCGACCAAAGCTTTTCCAACTGATACAACTCGCGGGCCTGGCCGGTCATTACATGCACAATCACATCGCCCAAATCTAACAGTATCCAGTCAGAACTTTGATCGCCTTCCAATCCCAAGGGCTGCTGGCCCTGCTCCTTGACCTTCTCCATCACATAATCGCACAGCGATTTGGCATGCCGAGACGAAGTACCGGTGGCGATAACCATGTAATCGGTAATACTGGTTTTGCCGCGCACATCGATAGTCTTGATGTTAAGGCCTTTGCGGTCGTCGAGCTCAGTTTCGACCAGCTTAAGTAGTGCTTCTGTTTGCATTCAATTTCCTGTGTGATGAATGGGGGGTTGATATAAGCCATGCCGGCGAATCAAGTCGATGACGCGATCCGGCAGTAAAAATTGGGGATCGCGTCCGGCTGCGACCAATTCGCGGATAGCAGTGGCGGAAATCGCCAACGCGGTGACTGCCTGGAAAGTGAGTAATCCTGCCTGTTGCTGACTCAATTGACGCCGATCGTTGGCTATTCGCGACTCTAAAAACGCCGATAGTTCCAATCTGGCATAGCCGGGCCGGGTTATCACCACGATGTGCGCATAATCGAACAAGCGTTGCCACTGATGCCAACGCTCCAAGCCGGCAAAGGCATCGGCGCCGATAAACAGCAACAGCGGTGTATTGGCTATTTCATTACGCAAGGAATGCAGCGTATCAACCATATAAGATGGCCCCGCCCTATCCAACTCGCGTCTATCCACGCTAAAGCCGTGAGAATCTGCGACAGCCGCTTCCAGCATTTGCAAGCGTAAGTGTGCCGGTACTTCGGGTTCGTCACGGTGCGCCGGCAGCCGACACGGAATCAAACGCAACTGCTCAAGCTCGAACAGTTCCTTAACTTCCAGCGCGGTCCGTAAATGGCCGTAATGGACCGGATTAAACGTTCCGCCGTATACCCCGATCATTACTGGCGGATATGCCCGTCGCCCAACACGATATATTTCAGCGAGGTCAAACCATGCAACCCCACCGGCCCGCGCGCGTGTAGTTTGTCGGTACTAATGCCAATCTCCGCGCCCAGTCCGTATTCAAAACCGTCGGCAAAACGGGTGGAGGCATTAACCATTACCGAGCTGGAATCCACCTCGCGCAAAAAGCGCCGCGCCAAGCTGTAATCTTCAGTCACTATGGCATCGGTATGGGCTGAGCCATAGGTGTTGATGTGCGCTATCGCTTCGTCAATATCCGCAACGATCTTGATAGCCAAAATCGGCGCCAGATATTCGGTATGCCAATCTGCTTCGGTGGCGCGCACGGCGGTTTTGATCAAGGAGCAGGTTTTCAAACACCCGCGCAATTCCACGTTTTTCGCTGCGTATTGCTCCGCCAAAATCGGCAATACCGTCGCGGCAATACTTTCGGCTACCAAAAGGGTTTCCATTGCATTGCACACGCCATAGCGATGGGTTTTGGCGTTCATTGCAATCGCCACCGCTTTGTCGATGTCCGCCTTGTCGTCGATATAGACATGACAAATACCGTCCAGATGTTTAATGACCGGTATAGTCGCTTCGCCGCTGATGCGTTCGATCAGGCTTTTGCCGCCGCGCGGCACGATCACATCGACATACTCTTTCATGGTAATCAACTCGCCGACCGCAGCCCGATCGGTGGTTTCCACCACTTGCACCGCTTCTTGCGGCAAACCCGCTTCGGCCAAACCGCTGGCGATGCAAACCGCAATGGCCCGGTTGGAATGAATAGACTCGGAACCGCCGCGCAAAATACAGGCATTTCCCGATTTCAAGCACAAAGCCGCCGCATCGACGGTCACATTAGGCCGCGATTCGTAGATAATCCCGATCACGCCCAAAGGCACCCGCATTTGTCCAACCTGAATCCCACTGGGCTGGTAATTAAGATTACTGATTTCGCCAACCGGATCGGGCAGCGCGGCAACCTGTTTCAGACCTTCGATCATCGCCTGAATGCGTACTGGCGTCAGTTCCAGACGATCTAAAGATGCCGCATCCATGCCATTCTGCTTGCCGGCTTCTAGGTCTTGCCGGTTCTCGCTGGCGATCTCAGCACTGCCGGCGGCAATCGCCTCGGCAATTTTCATTAACGCGTTGTTTTTTCGCACGCTCTCGGCCTTGCTGATCTCACGGCCGGCCACTTTGGCCTGTTGCCCCAATTGCTGCATGTACTGTTTAACGTCCACAATTATCGACCCGATGAATTGGAAAAGGCGACATTATAGCAAGCCGGGCCAATCTAGTTGGTTTGGCGCATGGTATGCTCTACGCTCCGCGCCAGGCTTGGCATGCTGCCGGCAAACGGGCAGTCAAGTCGACGCTACAGCAAATAGCTAGTGCTGCCTAAACTGAACAAATCGGCTTACTAGACTTTTCGGACAAGCCACCGAGGCTTGCCTTTCACCATTGGAGATTCATGCGTTTTTTAGGCACTACAAATCCGGCTTTTCTAAAATTATTGATCTTTCGGGTACTGATCGTCCTGGCTTATCAAATCGTGGCGATTGTGGTGGGTTGGCATATTTACGAGTTGACCCGCGATCCACTGGCCTTGGGCCTAATCGGCCTGGCAGAAGTGATCCCGTATTTTTGCAGCGCCCTGTTCGCCGGGTATGCCGTCGATCATTACTCGCGACGCTGGTTTGCGATTTCCGCGTGTTTGCTGCTATGCCTCAATTCTTTGACCTTGACCGCAATCGCCGCCGGCTGGATTCCCGACGATCCGGTGTGGCTGATTTACGCTTCCATAGCCGTCACCGGCCTGGCGCGGGCCTTTATCGGTCCATCCTACAGTGCTCTGTTCGCCATGGTGCTGCAACGCGAACAATATGCGCGGGCAGCCGGCCTGGGTAGCTCGGTGTTTCAATTCGCCCTGGTGGCAGGGCCGGCACTTGGCGGGCTGCTGGTCGGCTGGGCCGGCAAGACCGTGGCTTACGGCACCTCTGGCGGCTTGTGCGTCCTGGCGGCGCTGGCATTATTGTCTTTGCGTATCAAGCAGCCACCCGCCGCAGAAAGTGCCCCGATTTTTACCAGCATCGCCGAAGGTTTAAGCTTTGTATTCAACAATCAAATTATTCTCGGCGCGCAAGCTCTGGATATGTTTGCCGTGTTGTTTGGCGGCGCGGTGGCCATGTTACCGGCCTTCATTCACGACATATTTCATTGCGGTCCGGAAGGACTGGGCATTTTACGCGCCGCCCCAGCCGTCGGCGCCATCTTTACCGGTTTATTCTTGGCCAGGCATCCACTTAACAAGCACGCAGGACGCTGGTTACTAGTTGCTGTGGCGGGATTTGGTTTATGCATGATCGGCTTTGCGCTTTCCACCCATTTCTGGGTTGCCGGCTTGGTCTTGCTGCTTTCAGGGGTTTGCGACGGAGTATCGGTGGTCATGCGCACGACCATCATGCAGTTGGCCACACCCGATACCATGCGTGGAAGAGTGGCGGCCATCAACGGCATCTTCATTGGCTCGTCTAACGAACTCGGGGCGTTCGAGTCTGGGGTTGCGGCTCGCTTGATGGGTTTAGTGCCGTCGGTACTGTTCGGCGGCGGCATGACGCTTTTGGTGGTCGCGATAACCGCCCGGTTCGCGCCCAAATTGCGCAGACTGGAACTTGATCAGCTCAAGTAATTTGCGTTTACCAAGCCACGGACTACTGTTTTATTCAGACTTTTTTCCGCGCATGACATAAAAACCCGCACCGATGGTGGCAACCACAAAAACCAACATCAATATCGGATGTTGATAAAACATGTCGAAAAACTCCCCGGTGCTTTGCGATGTCGCTCTGTAATACGGTCCCATAATTCCTCCCACACATTTGGCTAGACAAAAAGGTCCAGCCTTTGAGCATGGACGCTTGTGCAAACTTACCTCGGAAATTAGCGTTGTCCAATTTCACGTTAATGAATAAGTCGGCAAGTGGCTCGCTAAGTCCTTGGCTGAAATGCTGGTTTAGCCAAAATACCTTAAAAACGTAAATGAAGGAATTAACTAAAATCTCAGATCAAGTCGAGACTAATACATTTCATCCCACCGAGCCGCAGCGCCCTTTCTAGCAAGCTCTGACCGTTCCTTTGGCGTGAGCTTTTCGGCTCCCGCCTTCCCACCCTTTAATCCGCCTTTCTCGCTATCGGCCTTTTTGCTTGTCAACTCACTGTCTGGTTCAGCTTCACCAATAGCTTGCTGAAATACGTCAAAGGCGCACTGGGTAAAAATCTTTTCGTGGGGTAGTTTTGTTGGTAATGCCGTCAAGATAGCATGGCTCCAAATAAAGTTCAGCCAGTCAATATGGCTTACATGACGAACGCCCCCAACCGCTCGCCAACTTTTGATTTAGCCCTTTCTGCTTTGCCGCCACACAGGGCGCATATCCTGCCTAACAACCTCGGTTACTAGCATTGAGCAGAGCATCTTAAAAGCCTGACGGGCTAAATTCCTTCGAACTCGATGAACAAGCTCTAAACCGGGTGATTCAGAGAACGAGGTTTCGATGCTCGTACCCAGGGAAGCAAGCTCAATGACCTGTAACGCCAGTAAGGGCTTCAATTTTATTAATTATGTGCGAAACACCCAAGGGTTGATTATCAATCACCGAAAGACATTTTTTGTAAGAACGCAGTTGAACACAAACCTTTTTACTATCGATAGCGGGCTCTTTACTAACAGAGGTCGTCACCGTTTGATTATCCTTGAGTACCAGCTTTTTCTTAACATTAAACGTATCGGAAATTTCAAAAAAATGCACCGCATAGAAATCGTTGAGTATCTCAATCAAGCTATCGTTGGTCACGTTTAATGGTTTCTTCTCATTATTTTTACTAAAAAAACTATTTCCGTTCCCGTTTAGCGATATATGCTGAATTTCTGCATTTTTGTTATTCGCCGGAGTGGAAACTGTGATCTCAACTTTCTTAACTGGAAATTGAGTTGGCAATACCGATGAGTAAGGTTTTGCCATAACAGTGTTGTTAAGAAAAACACCTAGAATAGTCGAGAGGAGCAAAAGTTTAATTTTCATATATTATTCTCATTTTTAAAAAAACTGAACTAAAAGAGATTATTGATCTCCATTTGTTAGATAAACCTTTATTTAGAAAATAACAATAGGCTCTTTAAGGTTCTAACGCAGACTGGCTGTACCGCGAACCGTTTGACGGCCCCTTGCTGGATTCATAGATGACTGGGAGCCAAAAGGCAGCTCTTGCATCCCCGCGATCAGCAACAAGTTGGACCGAGCTTGCGTGCTTTACGTTCCCAGCTCGCCAAATTCCACATCGGGATTCACTTCACCGTGATGGCCGATCAAGCCACAATTGCCAAATCCGAGATGAAATTTGAAGAGGCGTCCAGTTTGGACATTGATTCTCGTAGACTGGACAATGCGGCCCAAAAACTGTTATCCAAAAATAACAACCAACTATTTTTTAACGCATTTTCTGCTTGAAAAATATTCTACAACCCAAATGGATTCGCTATGAAAATGCTTAGCTTTAGTTTTATTTTAGGATTGATTTTGCTGTATTTCCTGAATGTGGCAATCTTAAAAACCGCCATACTCAGCACCGAATGGAGTATCCATGCCGGCGCACGGTTCTTACTGGGCTTTTTTGTCATGGGCGTAAGCTATTTCTACGCTAAATCCTTAAGCTTTAAGAGCGCTCTAAAACTGATCGTGGCAATTGTTATATTGGATTATTTATACGACTACTATATTGAGGCTTATCGCTTAAACTTCGAAATAATTTTATATGGCATATATATGCTAGCTTGGGGCTCGCTGATGGGCTATCTGGCAGCAGACTATTGGCACAAATCGTCAGTAAAGCATTTTTAATTACCATTAACTCCTAATTGCTATTTAGGGTGCTATTCAACATCACATCGTATATTTCACTGCAATTATCTTCGGCTTTTATTTATTGGTCGATGTATGTCCGCCTAGCAAAATTAGCATCATGCGACGACATGGATTCCAATGCGTGGTAGCGAAAAACGCCGAAGCCACGAACAGAGCCCGCTAGATACATTGTTTGCCAACCTGCATCCCCACGCCATCCCGACAACAAAAAGCAACACCAAACGGCACCCCCCGACCCACCCCTTGGCGGCGATAAACAATACAGCCTTACGGTAAAACTCTCAAATACCTTGGGCTTTATGAGTAATCTCCAGCGGCACAGGCATCAACGAAAGCGTAGCCAAATTCAAATAACAAGCGCATATGGGTTTGACGCCGTCCCAGTGGCGGGCGTCTGCGCTTTTGCCAGAAAACGAAAACTGCCGGCAAATTGACCTGGCCGATATTCTGAAAATCAAACCGATTACGCTGGTCAATCAATTCGATTTGCTGAAAGCGTCGGGGATGGCAGTGCGTAACAATGAGTTGGGTGACCGGCGCGCTTGTCGTTTGTCTATTGCCACATGATCGCAAGCCATTATTGTTGGCGCGACAACTTCGCAGCGCGTCGCTCGCAAATACCAGAATGACGACGTCCTTGAATTTTTTTTATAATCAGGAAAATTTAATTGTAAGGCTTCATTCACCTAATCGATGTTATTGGACAAAAGGACCTTTATGGGATTGCCGGACCAGTCGCCGCAAAATAGAAATTTGCAGTTGGATTTTTTTAGAGGTTTGGCGCTAATCGTGATTTTTATCAATCACATGCCCGATAACCCCTGGCTTTGGTATACCCCTTCTCGATTCGGCCTTAGCGACGCGGCAGAAGTGTTCGTATTTTTATCCGGTTTTGCCTCAGCACTGGCCTATGGCCGCTGCTTTGAACGCGCCGGACTCTGGCTGGGACTGGTTCGCATCCTGCACCGCTGCGTGCAAATTTACTGCGCGCATCTGGCTTCCTTCGTACTGCTGGCTTTGGTTTGCGTGATCGGTAATCGCTGGGTGCCGGAAATGGATGATATTCAACGCCTGAATATCGCCTATTTTTTTGATGCCACCCAACAAGCCTTGTATGACTTGTTCAGCTTGGCCTATGTACCCAATTATTTCGACATCCTACCTATGTATCTGGTGATGATGGTATGGCTGCCGATTTTCTGGGCGTTATCCCGTTTACATGTCGGCCTAGCCTTGGCTTGTTCCGTCGCACTTTACTGGGCCAGTTTTTACTTTGGCTGGGAACTAACCGCCGATCCGGCTACCGGTCGCCCTTGGTACTTCAACCCTTATAACTGGCAAATTATGTTTTTCACCGGTTTCGCCTTCGGTGCCGGCTGGGCAAGGGTTAACGCAAAACAGAACGGGCTGCTGGCGGCCTGCCTCGTGCTAGTCTTGGTGTCAATTCCCTTGGGCCATGAACCCACTTTTAGCCAAGTTCTGTTCTGGGGCGAACTTCGTGCAACTTTGGAACCTTGGTTGGATAAAAGCCACTTAGGGCCGTTGCGTTGGGTCCATTTACTCGCGCTAGCGTATGTAATGCATCGCTTGTGCAACTGGCGACCAAAGTGGCTAACCAGCGCGCTCCCAAGCGCCGTTGTCACCATGGGCCAACAATCGTTACCAATTTTTCTCTATTCCATGGTGCTTTCTTATGCCGGCGGCATCTGGCTAGATCATTTAGGACGCGACCCATGGACGGCGGCCTTGGTCAATCTCAGCGGTTTGAGCCTAATGTTACTGGCCGGCCAGTTGATGGCTTGGTTGGATAGCAAACCCTGGAAGTTTTCGCCGACGGAAAGGCTGGCACAAGGCGACAACAGCGACGATTGGGAGAAATTTAACCCTCCTTATCGTTGGCATGGCCAAGCTTTGGCACTGCCCTGCTTGATCGGTTTGGCGATGCTGCCAGCCGCGTTGACAAATGCCCAACACTTCGGCGGAGCCATCACGCCAGACCTCGTCGTTCAGTTGCAGGAACCCGCTAGCGAGGCCTTGCAACCGGTCGAAGCACTGTCGCCAGAAACAGAGGCCGATAAAGTGATCGAGAGCCGACAACAGCTTTAACGGATTTCGGGCGCATGGCGAGAGCAAAGGCTCATAGGCGGCCCACAAGTCTTTTGCATTTAAATTAGAAAAACCGGCGGATCAAAAAATTGTCGGTCTGACTGATTAGTTATCGATGTAACTGCTTGCGTTCGTATGCGGCCGAACTCGCAATCGCTAAAGTGTTTTCGGACTCCCGGCGCTTAGCAAGACATTGTTGGGCGCTGACATTCGTAAAAGAACCTTGGGGTCGATTTAAAATCCCTTTCCAATTGCAGTTGGCGCTTTTTGACACTCGCTTTATGAATGGCCTCTTATCGTCCAGCAAAGCGCTAAAACAGCAAAACGGAAATCATGCCGGCAATTCGCCGTCCGATTCCCAGCCATGAGGCCGGACGAGACCCAGTTGCCGCAATGATAACGATCAGCCAATTCCGGCATCGAAAACCGGTCGGTCTTCCACCATTAGGGGAGCGAAAGCCGACAAAAGAGCAGTGACAAGCAATGCTATATAGCAAGATTCCATGGCTATCTTCTGGGGAAGAGCGGATTTGCAGAGCGGCGGGATGTCAGGTCACTTTAACAAACCCTCTCCTGGCGTCGATCTTTTCGCAAATCGCTTGCCAACAAGGCTTCGTAAACCGGAGGTATTCCCAACCAATTTGCGATGAGCAATGCGGTAAAACAGGCGATGAATAGCGGCAGTATCAACACATAATTGCTGGTCATCTCGATGATTAGCACGATAGCCGTTAAAGGCGCTTGCACCACCGCAGTAAAATAAGCAGCCATGCCGACCACGGCAAATAGCTTTGGGTCGACATTTAATTCCGGGAATAACCCTTGTATAGCTACCCCCATAGCCCAACCCAGCAGTGTGCCCAAGACCAGAATCGGCATGAAAATCCCGCCGGCTGCCCCTAAACAAGAGCTACCAATAGTTAGAATAAATCGACTGATAAAAAACAACCCAATCGTTTCCAATGGTAGCGTCTGACCTTTCAGAATTAAGTTTACAAAATCCTGTCCGCCACCCAACAAGGCCGGGGTTTTCCAAGCTGCAACGGATAACAATAACGCCAGCGTGATCCACCAAATCCATTTTGGCCAAATGGTCAAAGTAATTAATCGTTGTCCCGTTAGCAGGGCATGGGTGAATAAACTTCCCCATAGGGCGGAAAGTATACCCAACGGCACGAAAGCGATCAGAAGACCCATTGGTGGTGTCGTGAAATTATTGAAATGAAAGGCCGGCTGTTGACCTAGCGCTGCCCTGCACACCATATCTGCCGTCAGGCATGCGATGGCGGCGGTAAAAAAATCAAGCGTCGAACATCGTCTCTCAAGTTCTTCGAGAACAAAGGTCAGGCCCGCTAGCGGCGCATTGAATGCGGCAGCAAGTCCGGCTCCACCACCGGCTGCGACCAAAACCGCGTAATCAGCATTTTTTGTATTTGGCCACAGGTGTGCGAGCCCTTGTCCTATGGCACTTCCCATGTGTACACAAGGCCCAGCCCGCCCAACTACCAGGCCAGCTACACCGCCGATGATCATGCTAGAAAACTTGGCGATCAACACCCGCAACCAGCGAAAATGCCGACGTCCTATTAGGATGGCTTTGATATGCGGAATACCGCTGCCGCTGGCCTCTGGAGCCAACCATCTGACGAGGCCGACGGCGAAAATCATTGTGACCAGGGTTAAACCCAAGATCAGCCAGGGGCCGCGTTCGATTAGATGAGCGAACGCTAAAAGACCATTTCTAATTGCCTCGGCACTATCCATCGCAAGCTGAAATAAAACCGAAACACTTCCGGTCAAAAGCCCCAGTAACATAGCCTGCGGTATCAAGCGGTTCTTCTGCCGATCCACGCCTACCAAGGGTTCGAGTTTGATTTTTGGTTGATCAATTTTCAACAAGTTGTCCTAAGTGGCAGTACTGTGAACATCGAAATCGAAGTACAAAGGTCCATGGACCCAGAAGTTGAAACTGATCGAAGGACCTATCCCCTCTCAGAAGGCGATTGATCGATGGGAACCACGGTCTGTTGCCCGCAAGACGATGTCAGCAACCTAATAGAACTAAGGCACACCCAAGCCAAAAAAAACACCTCAGGTCATTTCTTGAAAACATTGTCATTTCCTGTTTCATTTGGTTTTTTGCTATTCCTATAAGAAAAGAAGCGTGTTCCGTCAGCCAAATAAGGTATCTGTTGAGCTTTATTTCCCGTCAACCCCATGAATCGGAGACAAGCTGAGGAGTGGGTATGCAAAGTATTGAGAACTTTGCAACCGCATCGAGCAACATCACATCAGTTAAGCCCGGCCTTAGACTTGCCGGAAGACATTATATGCCCGCATAATGTTTATGCAAACAATGTTTGTGTAAACATAAAAACCGACAAGATTGGTTGTTGATTTTCTGTCCAACCCAACCTTGTTTTAGCTAGTGGTGACTAATAGAACTAAGAACCCTTGCAGCGATCGGAGCAGAACCCCAGTTTGTTGGATAATGTGCTCTTTGCACAACAATTTTGCCGAGCATGAATCGTCCCTCAAAAGATAAAACGGCCTTAAAAGCCGCTGACCCAGAAGACGCCAGACAATGGTCACATGAAGTCTTGAAAGAGTTTCGATTAATTTTTAAGGCAGTCCAGCAACATTCTCAGTGGGTCGAAACGCATTGCGGCGTCACCAGCGCCCAACTGTGGGCACTTTGGGAATTAGCAAATAATCCCGGGTTGAAAGTCACTGAGTTGGCTAGGGCGATGTCGATCCATCATTCCACCGCCTGTAGCATGCTCGACAAGCTCGCCAAGAAAGAATTGATTGTGCGCGAGCGCATTAGCCAGGATCAAAGGGTTGTCACCGTGACGTTGACTCTGGACGGTATTGCATTGTTAAACCAAGTGCCTTCCCCGCCACAGGGCATTTTGCAACACGCGCTGTTTGATCTACCTGAAAATGTTTTGAAGTCTCTAGCCAAGAATCTTAATGTATTGGTCAAAGAGATGAAAATTAAGGACGACGAAGCGGCGATGCAGCCGATCAACGCTCTGCCCAAAAAACCGCCTTCTCGTAGAAGGAAAGCATGAGCAATTTGACCCATCCCACCGATGCGGGAACAGGGTTTGCTTTTAATACATCAATACGGAATAGTGATAACTGAGACCGATGAGCGCCTCAGAAAACCAAGACTGTATAACGGATCTAGAAGACTGTATGAAAGATTTAAACAAGATTTTGCTCGGTTGTTTAACGGCTGCCGGACTCTTTTTATTCCCAAACCATGCGTGGGCTGAGAACTTATCGCAATCTCTGGATTTAAGTGGGCATTGGGTAGGTTACCTATGCGTCGGCCTGTTTGCGGTCGCCTATATTTTCGTAATACTCGAAGAAGTCTTGGAATTACGCAAATCCAAACCGATGATGTTGGCGGCAGCGCTAATTTGGGTAGCGATTGCCCTGGTTTATAAGGACCAAGGCTTGTCGGCGGTCGCGGAAACCGCGATTCGGCAAGATGTATTGGACTACGGCGAATTGTTGTTATTCCTGATCGTCTCCATTGCTTACATCAACGCCATGGAAGAGCGGCGAGTGTTCGATAGCCTTAGGGCATGGCTGGTTAACAAGGGCTTGAGTTATCGCCAATTGTTTTGGGTGACCGGCATTCTGGCATTTTTCATCTCCTCGGTATCGAACAACATGACCACGGCGATGTTGATGTGCGCGGTCGTGATGGCGGTGGGTAAAGACAATCCCAAATTCGTCGGCGTATCGTGCGTCAATACAGTAGTGGCGGCCAATGCCGGCGGTGAGTTTTGCCCATTCGGCGACATTACAACCTTGATGGTCTGGCAAAAAGGCATCATCGAATTCTGGGCGTTCTTTACCTTGTTTGTGCCTTCGGTGATCAACTTCCTGATTCCAGCTGCCATCATGCATTTTGCCATTCCGAAAGCCCAGCCAGCGCCCATTCACAGCCAGGTCGTCACGCGTCGCGGTGCCAAGCGCATCGTGGTGTTATTTCTGCTCACCGTTCTGACGGCAGTCGGCTTTCAGAATAGCCTAAGCATGCCGGCAGCGGTGGGCATGATGGCGGGCCTGACCTATCTGCAATTGTTCGGCTATTTTCTGCATATTACCCACCGCGACGAACCGGAGTTGGGCCTGGATCCGATGTCCGGCGAGCAGACTCCAGATGCCGACGCCGAGGATAGTTTGCGCTTCGACGTCTTCCATCACTTGGCGCGCATGGAATGGGATACCTTGCTGTTTTTTTATGGCGTAGTATTGTGTGTTGGCGGGATGAACTTTCTGGGCTATTTGCGGCATTTATCCGAGTTTCTGTATGGCGAACTCGGCGCAACGTCTGCCAATATGCTGGTGGGCCTGATTTCGGCATTGATCGACAACATCCCGGTGATGTTTGCAATTTTAGCCATGCGCCCGGAGATGTCGGAAGGTCAATGGCTGCTGGTAACGCTGACGGCTGGCGTCGGGGGCAGTTTGTTGTCGGTCGGCTCAGCTGCCGGTGTAGCTTTAATGGGCCAAGCCAAAGGTATTTACACCTTTATGACCCACCTGAAATGGGCGCCGGTAATTGCTCTGGGGTATTTAGGCAGTATAGCCGCGCACTTTATAATGAATGCGGCGCTCTTTTAAGCAACAGCCTCATCAAGAGGTCTCACCAATCTTAAAAAATGCATTAACTTAAACCCACTGAGGAATCCAATAGATGTATGACGATGAAAGCCCAAAAAAACGCCACTTAGGGATTGAGGGCAGCGTGTTTGTATTGCTCATCCTACTGTCACTGGGGGGAATTTTCATTACCGATTTTTCACCTGATGATGGCTACGGCTACTGGCTATTGATGGTGTTCGTGTTTGGTTTGTTATCGGTTTTTGTATCCTGGTTGCAAACCAAACGGAAAGACCTGGATTTTGGCGATATTCTCAAGGCCCAAGGTATGCATTGGCTGCATACCATTCTCGCGGTTGGCGCCGCTGCGTTATTGAATAAATCGGGACAACTGCAAGGACTCAGCGCAGACCTGGTGATTTTATTGATTTTAGGCTTGTCCACGATGCTGGATGGCTACCATATAGGTTGGCAATTCAGCATGCTCGGGCTTTTCCTGATCGGCTGTACCATCATTATTGGCTATGTTGATCCGTTTATGTGGGCCTGCGTAGGGCTGGCGGTGGTGGTGATTGTTGGCGCATTATTGAAAGGCTTGTCGCTCCGAAATGAAGAAGATTCACTTTGAGCAGCGTGATGGTTATCAATAGCGGACGTCATGCATGCGCTCAAAGCTTGATTTAGTTCATTCAGCACTAAACGCCGCATCGCATTTGCGGTGTCCCTGTAGTCAGTCACCACCACCATGCCTTTCTTGACTGTTCCGTATGATGGCTAAGCCGGCGAACAACACCTTATGCTTCAAAAAGCCGGCTTGGCAGGTTGCGGATTCGATACTCTGATATACCAGCAACCCCTTGGACTTAGCCCTTTCAACCTTCAATCCAAGCGCGAGACCTTCATCGGCTCTTTCATCGTCAACGCCACCAACATCGACAGAGCTGCGCAGGCGCTGACGTAATAAGCAAACCATTCCGGGTGGCCGACGCTTTTCAGCCAGAGCGCGAGATATTCAGCGCTGCCGCCGAATATTGCCACAGTCAGGGCGTAAGGAAAGCCAACGCCTAAGGCCCGGATATGCACCGGAAACAATTCGGCTTTCACAATGGCATTGACCGACGAGTAGCCGGAGACTATCAATAAGGCACAGATATACCAAAACAGCGCGGATTCCATCGTGCTCGCGCGACCTAATAAGTCAAGCAATGGTGCGGTAAACAGGGTTGCGCCAGCACCAAACCCGATCAGCATCGTCCGCCGCCCGACATAATCGGAGATCAGACCGAACAGCGGTTGAATCAACATAAATACAAGCAACGCGAAGGTGCAAATCGTGGTGGCGTCATCCTTGCTAAATCCCGTGGTGTTGACCAAGTACTTTTGCATATAGACGGTAAAGGTGTAGTACGACAAGGTCCCGCCGGCGGTCAAGGCCACCACGGTCATTACCGGTTTGGGATAGTTCAGCAATTCGCGGAGATTGGGGTGCCGGGCCGGAAAAGTATGCTGCTCGACAAAGGCCTTGGTTTCGGCCATGTTACCGCGCAATCCCATTGCCACAACCGCCAGCAAACCGCCGACGATAAAGCCGATACGCCAACCCCAAGCGTGCAGTTGCTCGCTACTCAACAGGCATTTTTGTAAGAGCATCAATAAACCCAACGCCAGGATTTGCCCGAGTACGATAGTGACATATTGAAAGCTGGAGTAATAGCCGCGTCGGTGCGGTACCGCCATTTCACTAAGATAGGTAGCGGAACTGCCATACTCGCCACCGATACTGAAGCCCTGCAGCATCCGGGCGAACAGCAACAAGGCCGGCGCCCACATACCGATCACCGCATAGCCCGGTGTACAGGCAATGATTAACGAGCCGAGGCACATTAGAGTGACCGAAAACAGCAAGGCACTTTTGCGGCCCTTGCGGTCCGCCAGGCTACCCAACCACCAACCACCCAAGGGTCGAAAGACAAAGCCCACGGCAAATATCGCCGCATTGTTCAGCAACTGGGCGGTTTCATCGGCTTCCGGGAAAAAAGCGGGGGCAAAGTACAGGGCAAACGCGGCGTAAATGGCCCAATCAAAATACTCCACCAGGTTGCCAACCGAGCCGCTGAAGATATTGAATAGACGCCTTTGTTCAGAATGCGGGTCAGTGGGTTTGGACATATCACTTAAGCCAATGAGTTTTTAACCATCTTAACCTGCTCAAACCCAATATCCGCAGGATTTCTCAAAGGGCCGCCATTCGCGAGCCGACGGGAGCTACTAGTTCGCGTTGCATATCGAACGCCAAAGAGGCCACGCAGGGGCGAACTCATTCGCCTTTTTGCCAGCATTGAAACCCACAAGCGAATGAACTCGAATCTACAGCGGGTTCGCTGAATCGTTACAGCAATTTTTTGATGCCAACAAACTTATTGCCGGCAGCCAGTTCCATTTCAAAATGGCCCTGAATTCCCGTCTTAGTTAGGTAGCGTTGAATATTGCCTGCCGGAAACACGACGCGCCGGCCATCGTCGGCAATAGTGACTACGGTTTTGGCGATGCCTTGATAGACGGCCAGATATTGGTCGTAACTGAGATCGAGCTTAAAGCGAATGAATTGATTGGTCATAAAAAAACCGCGCCGGAAGATCCGGCGCGGCCGAGGAGCATTTAACGCATGTTTTGCAAGGCAGCGATGCGTTCATCCAAAGGCGGGTGGCTCATGAACAAACGTTGCACGCCGCCGCCATTGATCCCAAACGCCGCCAATTCTCCGGGCAATTCGGCCGGTTCATGCGAACGTTGCAAGACCTGCAAGGCACCGATCATTTTTTGCCGACCGGCCAGATTGGCACCGCCGGCATCCGCGCGGAATTCCCGATAACGCGAGAACCACATTACCAGCATGGAAGCCAAAATCGACAAGGCAATCTGTGCGATCATCTGCGTGATGTAATAGGCCGGCCCGTAACCTCGTTCGGTTTTGAACACCAGTCTGTCCACCAGATGGCCAATGACAGTGGCGAAGAAGTACACAAAGGTGTTCACCACACCTTGCATCAAGGCCATGGTGATCATGTCGCCGTTGGCGACGTGACTGATCTCGTGGCCGACCACAGCTTCCACTTCATCCGCATTCATGCTGCGCAGCAGGCCGGTGCTGACCGCCACCAGGGCATTGTTGCGGCTGGCACCGGTGGCAAAGGCGTTGGCTTCTGGGGCATCGAAGATACCGACTTCCGGCATGCCGATCCCGGCTTGGCGAGCTTGGCGCTCAACCACGCTGATTAGCCATTGTTCGGTTTGATTTTGCGGACGCTCGATCACATGTACGCCCATCGCGCTCTTTGCCGACCATTTGGACATAAACAGCGAAATTAATGAACCGGTCATACCGATTACCGCCGACATAGCCAGCAGGGCTTCGAGGTTCAAGTTGACACCTTGAGCATCCAGGGCGCCTTTCAAACCTAAGACATTAAATATGATGCTGATCGCAATCATAATGGCCACGTTGGTGGCCAGAAATAGCAATATTCTCATCATGGCGTAACTTTCCTGTGTTGTTATAAAGTGGGTTTAATCTGGGGAGCCGAAAGATTAAATTCAAGACTATAGAGTGTTAACATCTGCCAAAGTTTACTTGAGGGACATAAAAATGAGAATTATAAAGTCGCTGTTAATGCTGTTTGCTGCTACGCCACTATGCCTGGCGGCCACATTAGAACAAGAAGCTGTGCTAAAACAATTACGCTTGCCGCCCGGTTTTAACATCAGAATTTTTGCCGACGACATTCCCAACGCCCGGCAAATGGCATTGGGCGACAATGGTGTGGTCTATGTCGGCTCTCGGCAAGGCGCAGTCTATGCGGTGCAGGATAAGGATGGCGACGGTGTTGCCGAACAGAAGTATCTGATCGCCCAACAACTCAATCTGCCCAATGGTGTTGCCGAACAGAAGTATCTGATCGCCCAACAACTCAATCTGCCCAATGGCGTAGCCTACAAAGACGGCACACTGTACGTGGCTGAAATCCATCGCATCATTCGTTTCGACGACGTCGGCCAACGCTTGGCCAGCCCGCCCAAAGCAGTCACGGTATTCGATCAATTCCCTTCCGACCGCCACCATGGCTGGAAATATCTGCGCTTTGGCCCAGACGGCAAGTTGTACACCGCCATCGGCGCGCCTTGTAACGTCTGCGATCCGGATAAACCTGTGTACGGTGCCCTAATCCGCCTTGACCCGGACGGTAGCGATATGGAAATCCTGGCGCGCGGCATACGTAACACCGTAGGCTTCGATTGGGAAACCCGCAGTGGCCATCTGTTTTTTAATGACAATGGCCGCGATTACTTGGGCGATGATGTACCCCCCGACGAATTAAACGAATGGAACAAAAAAGGCGAGCACTTCGGCTTCCCCTACTGCCACGCCGGCACTATCCCCGACCCCGAGTATGCCGGAGACAAGCCCTGCTACAAATTCAAGCCGCCAGCTTGGAAATATAAAGCCCACATCGCCCCACTGGGCATGCGCTTTTACACCGGCAAACAATTCCCGGACACCTATTTCCGGCAATTGTTCGTGGCTCAACACGGCTCTTGGAATCGCACCGTACCGCAAGGTTATCAAGTTAATCTGGTCAAATTTCGGGAAGGTCAAGCCTACAACGAACTGCCCTTCATCAGCGGCTGGTTGACCGCGCAAGGCGAGGTACTCGGTCGCCCGAACGACATCATCCAAATGCCCGACGGCAGCTTGTTGATCAGCGACGACAGCTTGGGCGTAATCTACCGGGTGAACTACGGCCGATGAGCGACAAACAATTTCAAATACTGGACACGCAGGTCGTGTATGAAGGTTTTTTCCGGCTGGAAAATTACACCCTAAAACACACGCTGTTCGAGGGCGGCTGGAGCCAACCTTTAAAACGGGAGTTGTTCCGCCGCGGCAATTGCGTGGCAGTGTTGTTGTATGATCCAGACCGCGACGAAGTGGTGTTGATAGAGCAATTCCGAGTGGGCGCGGTCTTGCAACCCCAGCGGGCCTGGCAGTTGGAAATTGTGGCCGGTGCCATCGAAGACGGCGAAAGCGCTGAAGATGTCGCGTATCGCGAAGCTCGCGAGGAAGCTGGCTGCGAGATTCAGGAACTTATCGAGATTAAGCAATTTTTCACCACCCCCGGCGGCTCGTCGGAGTGGCTGACACTGTTCTGTGGCCGGATTGATAGCAGCCAGGTGGGCGGCATTCATGGTTTGGACGAGGAAGACGAGGACATCCGCGTCATGGTTGTCAAATTCGATCAGGCGTTTCAAATGCTGGAAGACCACCAAATCGAATCCGGCATTCCCATCATCGCCATACAATGGCTGTATATTCATCGCCAGCAGTTGCGCGACCGGTGGTTGGCCAAAGCCTAACTCAGTAACACTGCGACTGTCACGGGAGGGCAAGCTTTGACCCACAGATTGTAGTGGGTTCGCTGCGCGGTCTAACCGCGCCGGCAATCCGTGCCGGAATGACAAGCACCTTTGGCAATCTGGCAAAATAGAATTGACCCAGCCCTTAATAATCGCCCTTCCAGCGAAGACGAGAGCCCAGCAAAGAATGCATTCCACCTTCGGCATCCCAACATGCCATCACGGCAGGAAACGCCCTATCTCGTTTGTAAGGTGCCCGCCCGGTCCAGCCATCTTCCGGCTTTTTCATTCAACCAAGCTTGGGCAAACTCGTCTTTCTTGATGACCAGATCGAGAAACGCACTGGATACGCTAGCGATAGCTGCAACCTGTTTATAACCCAGATTAGGATCCCGACGTTCGGCTTTGCCGAACCAACCTGGGCTCGCTACCCCCGCATTCGCGCCACGGCGTCCGCCGCCAAGTCCACCGGGGCCAGCGGCAGACCCCATCCCACTCATACCCAAATCCCCTCGCCTCGAACCGCTCAAGCCAAAACGTCCTCCCAGTTCGTTGCCCGCCAACAAGCGGTGTCCGGCACCGCGTAATAACAACAAGTACTTGTCGCCGACCGGGGCCTGCTCCCAAACCGCCGTGCGCACAGCCGCTGAACTGATAGCATAAGGATCGTTGTCCTCGCTGCCGGTAATCGTCAACATCGGCAAACGTAAAGCCTGAAACCGGCTACGAACATTGCCTTCCGCCAAATCCACCGACGGGCTCAACACCATCGCCGCGACTGGCTTGAGCTCATCGCTCTGCGGCAAGCCGCTGCCAAAATTTTCGCCCAAGGCCGCCGTCACGGTTTGTGCGCCCAAATCGTAGCCCGCCAGAATCACCTTGCTTAAGTCGGCAGACGCATACAAGGGCTGGCGCAAACCCGCGCGCGTTTTTACTTGCCGATACGCCCAAAACAGTTGTTCCAAGCGGGTTTTCAGATTCTCCACGGCAAAATATTGATGACCGACATAACGCAACTCACTCTCGCGCGCGCTTCGGGATTGCCGACGCGGCTTGTCGCCAAACCACCCGCCACTCCCTTGGTCTGGGCGTAGCTCCATGTTTTCATCCGCCAACTCGACCGTCTCGTCATCCGGCATCTCCTCTGGATCATCGAAACGGCGTTCGGCTTCTAATGCTTTTAGCGCCTGACTAATCGGTACCGGCTGCACACTAAATACCAGATAACCGGCTTTGGCCCAGGTTTCCCGCCATAAGCGACCGGCTCTAGCGTCTTCACCCAAACTGGGTAGATAAACAATCAAGGGATAGCTACCCGGCGTAGCTGGCCCGACGAGCTCCACGTCCAATTCCGTTTGCTGATATAGCCAGACATCGTGACTCGACTCGGTGGCAAACTGCCGGGCAGTTTTGTAGGCACCACTGCCCAAGGCCTCGGTCAATTTTTCCTGCTGATCATCCAGGCTAGGCAGCGGGGGACTCGATGAACAAGCCGTTAGCAGGAGCGCCCAGCAACACCAGAGCAATCGAGGCGATATAAAAGATTTACGACGTTGGGGCATGACTTTGCAACTCCGGCAAAAGATCGGGTACAGGTTATCGAGTGAGGCATTATCGCCGACAGATGACCAAATCGGCGCGGGTAAATTTTGAAAAGGGATAAACCAATTTTAACGAGCTATGCCGAGGAGTCATTTGGCGATGCGCATCATCACCTTCCACGGTATCCATCAATGCCGCCCACCCTGCCTGTTGCATTCTGCCCCTGATTAGCCAGACGCTGGGAGTATTGGTATTCGTTTATCATCAGTGCCGGCGGCAGTGACATAGCCCTGGAAAGTTACTGGAAGGGCTACGGTAGTTTGAGTTGAATTGGTGTACGCTCGTCATTCATTATGTAATACAATTTGTGTTTATTTTTGTCTTACTCGGAGCCTGCCATGCCAGCCATCAGCCTACGCTTGCCCGACGATGTGGAAGCCAATCTCAAAGCCGAAGCTCAACTGGAAGGCAAAAGCCAATCGGAAATCGCCCGACTGGCGATTACCGAATACCTGGCCCGCCGCGAGCGTGAGCGATTTATGGCGGAGATGGTGGCGGAAGTTCGCTCGGCATACGCCGATCCGGAAATCCGTCGCGAAGCGTTAGCTATTGCCGAAGAATTCGATGCGGCGGACGATGCCCTTGACCGTTTGATTGCCGAAGAGCGCGCCGCCGGCATCGATCCAGATGAAAAATGGTGGGAATGATGAAGCGCGGCGAAATTTGGGTAGGTAACCTCAACCCGCCGCGCGGGCGGGAAATCGGCAAAGCCAGGCCGGTGCTGATTATCCAAACCGACGAATTGAACGAAAGCATTACGCCGATGGTTGTAGTCTTGCCGTTGACCAGCCAGGTTTACCCGCTGTTCAAACGCTGGCGCGTGACCTTGCCACCGCGCGGCCGGCTGCTGAAATCGTGCCAAGTCATTACCGACCAACCCCGCGCCTTGGACAGAGACCGCTTCGGCGAAGGCCCGCTCGCCGCCGTCACCGCCGAGGAACTGGCTGCGGTGGAGAAGAGTTTGCGTGGGGTGATGGGGTTGTGGTGAAGGTGCTCGACAGAATAACGGCGTTTTCGTTGATTTCAGCAATGCCGTCTGACAGCGGCATTCAAGCCTCATAACCTCTGGATCTTAGACCCACGCAGAAGGCTACAGCCGACGCTTCAAGACGGTTTGATCTGTCTTTTACCCGCACGTGTTTTAGCTTGCTCCGCCGTTTTGCCGGCGGCAATGCGTGCCAGTAATTCACTGGCCGGTTCGTCGTTGGGGTCTTGCGGGATCAGTTCGCCGCGAAAGGCTTTGGCCAGCAGTGCCGGGGTGAGTTTTTCGACTTGGGCTCGGGCGGAGTTGTAGCGGGCTTCGAGGCGGTCGGCGTAGGCGAATAGGGATTCTACTCGGCGGACGATTTCGGTTTGTTCTTCAACAGAAGGAAGATTGAACTCAAAAGCTGCCAACTTTTTTGCATTGATGTTTGATTGACTGACGCCGTCGGATTTCACTTGCCAACAATACTGTCGTCCAGCTGGACTACTGAGGCAATAATTCAGGTAGTCTGGCAATAATTGTGGCAAACACCGAACCCGAATTAAGTAACCCGCATAAATGGCTTCCCGCTCACCCTTGAAAACGGCCGTTTTTCCTACAAGCTCGGGGCTGTTAGTTCTATTGAAGAGCACATCCCCAAGCGAAAGTTGATATTTCGTAATTTCAACAACATCTGATGTATAGACGAGATCAGTCCAATCAAGAGCTCCATCCTGAATGTTTCCCATCCGCAGTACTGGTATGCTTCCAGTCTTAGATGATTTTGCGGAGGTGCCATATGAAAAATTACTCGCAACATCATTGAGTTGAGTCGGCGACCATTCCTCCGAAATCGCGTTTTCTGTTCTCCAATCTTCGGTTAACTCACCTGTTGTAGCAGCATTAAGAACCGATTGGCGAAAACGTTTTAGGATGGCGGGAATTCGGTAGAGGCGGTCGCGGCAGGCATCTACCCGAGCCAGCACGGCATCGAGTTTGTCGGCGATGCGTCTTTGTTCGTTGAGTGGGGCGAGCACGAACGGTGCGGCACGGCCTGTTTCCGTGCCTAACCGAGGCATATTCAAACCGTGGCTTTCGGCTTCAACATATTCCAGAAAAGCCGGGTGCTTTAACCAATAAAACAAAAACCGATTGTCCAAATGGTCGCCCGGTTTTAGCGGAACAATCTCTGTCGAGCAATATCCGGCGTCGTCGGCGATCAGTACTTTATTCAAGTAGGGCCGCAGTTTCCCGTAGAGAATGTCGCCAATTTCGAATTGATTTTTCGTACTTTTGGAATCGCGGTCAGCAAATCTCAGTTTCGCCAGTAGTTTGGAGGTGTTTTTTTCGATGTCCTCCAATTCCAGTATCCATGCGGTCGGTGCAATTTGGTTTGGTTCTACTTTGATGGTTTTGCCGTATTCAACGACTTTGCCTAGCTCAGTAATCATCCAGGTTGACGGCACAACAGGCAATTTGCTCATGATGGCTCCTTGCCGTTGCCGGTGGTATTTTGATGAATCCCCCCTGCCCCCCCTTTTGCAAAGGGGGGAGTGATGAGGGTTGTGGTTTGGGGGTGGGGTGTTGGGCGGTTGGGGTTGCCGCCATGGGCATCATCGTGAGCCTTACCCGAATTGGTCATGGTCCAAGCGGTTGGCGCGCTAGGTTGATTGTTCATGGCTGAGCCTCCGCTTCGTCGGGGTTTGGACGAATCCCCCCTGGCCCCCCTTTTTCAAAGGGGGGAGGTGAAGTGGCTAGAGCGGGGTTATCTCCCCCTTTTTCAAAGGGGGGAAGTGAAGTGGCTGGGGCGGGGTTAGCTCCCCCCTTTGTAAAAGGGGGGCTGGGGGGGATTTTACTAATCACCTCCACCACCGCATCCGTCTCCAACAACACCTGCCGATTATCAAACCGTAATACCTGCAAGCCCAGTTGATTCATATACTCGTCGCGTTTTTGGTCCGCCAACTGATGCTCTGCTTCAAAATGCTGACTACCGTCAATTTCGATCACCAAGTTCGCGGCTGGGCAATAAAAATCGACGATGTACGGACCTATCGGCTTTTGCCGGTAAAACTGCCAGCCGTTGATCTGCTTGCGGCGCAGACGGTACCAAAGTTTTTGTTCGGCATCGGTCATATCGCCGCGTAATTTGCGGGCATTGGCTTTCAGGCGTTTGTCGTAGGGTAGTATCAAACCGCCTCCTCCATGCCCAACTCTTCCAAAATCCCCCGCAATTCCTCCATCGCGGCATCCAGTTCGTTCATCGCTTCTTGCGCCAGTTCCGCCGGTTCCGGTAAGTCTTGTGCATCGGTGGCGCTGTCATCTTTCAACCAACTGATGTCCAGACTATCGCCGCGTTCGGCGATTTGTTCGCGGGTGAATTTACGGAAACGTCCGCTTTCGCCTTGGTCGATACGATTTTTTAAGTTGGTATGGTTACCTAACGGCTCAATACCAAATGCCGCTTCAAACTCGGCAAAATGCTGTTCGGTCAGTTGGGTGCGCTTGCCAAATTGCGGCATGTTGGCTCGCAGATCGTAGACCCAGACTGCTTGGGTATTGCCTTTGTCACTGTCGCCACGGGTGAAAAATAGCACGTTGGTTTTAACACCTTGGGCGTAAAAAATGCCGGTGGGCAAACGCAGGATGGTGTGCAGGTTGCATTTATCCATCAGGTCGCGGCGGATGTCTGTGCCGATGTTGGATTCAAACAGCACGTTGTCTGGTAATACCACCGCCGCGCGGCCACCCGGCTGCAAACCCCGATAAATATGCTGCAAAAAGCAGAACTGTTTGTTGCTGGTGGGATAAGTAAAGTCGTCGCGACTGGGCAGTCCGCCACCTTTTTTGGTGCCAAATGGCGGATTGGTCAAAATCAGCGAGGCGTTTGGCAATACCTGACCTTCCGGGCTAAGGGTGTCGCCATAACGAATGCCACCATCGATGCCATGCAGCATCAAGTTCATCAAGGCCAAACGGTGGGTGTCCTGCACATGCTCCATACCAAAAAAAGTATTGTTGCGATATTTACGCTGCTGGCTGTCGGTGAGTGCGTCGAATTCGTGATGGGTACGCAGATAATGATTGGCGGCAATCAAGAAACCGCCGGTACCGGCTGCTGGATCTTGGATGGTATCGGCCAGCGTGGGTTGCATAACCCGCACCATGCTGTTGATCAAGGCGCGAGGCGTAAAGTATTGACCGGCACCGGATTTTTTCTCGTTGGCATTTTTCTCCAGCAAACCCTCGTACAAATCGCCGAGGTCTTCGCGATGCACGCTGTACCAATCCAGTTTGTCGATCTCCGCGACCAGTGACGACAAGGTAGCCGGTTTTTTGATGAAGCTGCTGGCGTTGGCGAAAATTTCCTGTACCAAGCTGGAGCCGTGGGTACCCAAGTGAATCAGCAGGATTTTGTAAAACTCCAGCCGATCCGGTGCTGCGCGACTTTCCAAATCAGCCCAGCGATAACCCGTCGGCAATTGCTGTTCGCTGCCGGTTTCCATGGCCATTTTCAAAAACAACAGATAGGTCAGTTCGGTGACGTATTGGTGGTAAGTCACGCCGTCATCCTTGAGGATGTTGCAGAGGTTCCAGAGTTTGCTGACGATGTCGTTAGTAGTCATGAAGTAAGGGTTTGTAAGAATTGTTCGGCGGTTAAAATGGGACAAGCAAAATGCTCGACCATACACAATAAGTCCTGGTCGCCGGTGATCAGCGCCGCCGCGTGACCGGCTATTGCAAGTTCAATTAAAACCTGCGAATGGCTGAAAGTATTCCCCCCTTTGAAAAAGGGGGGCGAGGGGGGATTCATGGTCTGGCAATACGGTAAATAATCGGCGAGTAGCTCTTGTTGATGATCAGCACTGAGTTTGAACTTGGGATATTGCAATACCCGGATCAATTCCGCTGCCGTGGTTTTGGAGAGCAACGGTTGAATCTGCTGGTTTTGCCAGGCGAGTCTTAGTGGCGTGACACGACCTTGGGCAAATAACAGCGCCGATAACACCAGATTGGTGTCGATGACGACGCGAAGTGGAGTAGCTGATTCAGTCATACTGGGTACGATGCTTCCCCCTTTTTAAAAGCACCCGACTGGGCATAAAGGGGATTGAGGGGGAATTATTTATTTTCCAAATCTCCCCTAGCCCCTCATATTCAAAGAGGGGAATGGTCTTTAGTGGTTTGTCTGGCCCAAGCCACGGCATCGCTAATATCCTGTTCCTGCAAATTCAATTCCGCCAATTTGGCACGCACCGCATCGCCGCGCTGAATACGCACCGGGGTAAGGATGATTTGGCCATTGCGGGTTTCTACGTCAAAGTATTCTGCGGCGCCGACGGCGGCGGTGATGCTTTTGGGCAGGGTGAGCTGGTTTTTCGATGTCATTTTGGCAAGCATGGCAATCACCGAATCTGAAAGTAAGGAAATCTTACTTTATGCTTTTGCATGAATAACTTCAAGCGGCGCCCGATTGCCAAAGTGTATCGTTGAATGCTTCCAGCACCTGCTGCAGTTCGCCATTGAACAGTTTATCCAAACGATTGAAACCACCGCCTTCACGTTTGAACACTAGATCGGGGTCGTCAAACGCCTCGCGGTCTACTAGTAGATTGGCTTTGGTTTGGGCGGCGATGCGTTTTAACCAATCGCGTTGCGGCGTGCTCCAGGATTTTTGGGCCAGGATGGCTTGAAGGGCATGATCGACACGTTCGTTATAGGGTAACAAGGCATCGCCGATGGCCGCTTGGCGAATGTAACCAACGATGCGGGCGGCAATGTCCTGATTGGTCATTTCTCGCCAAGCGGTATCCAGATGGGTTTCGCTGAAACCGGCTTTATCCAATTCCAGTAGCAGCTCGCGCAGTTGCTTGCGGGTGAGTTCACGTGGACGGGTCAAGACGGTAATCAACGCCGGAATATCGTTGCTGTGGCTGGTGATGAAGGTACGAAATTCGTTTAAATAGTCTTCCGGTTTTTGGGCGTTGCCATAACCGCGTTCGACCTTTTTGAGTTTGTCTTCATGATCGGAGACAAAGATAGGCGGTGCGGAACCTGCGCTTTTACGATCCAGTATTTCACCAAGATCGGGATTTTGGGTAAACCAGGCGGCGACTTCGGTTAAAGGCATGGCTCGAAGTTTTTGAATAAATTGGTCGGGGTTCATACCGGCGCGGGTTTCAAAGTCTTGTGCGGATTGTTCTGATAGATGGCGCTTTTTACGTTGCAGTTTGGCAATGAACTGATCACGCACCAAGCTGCGGGCGTCATCGTCGGTGACATTCACCAGCTCTTCAGCTAATTGGCTGAAGCTGATTTTGGGATCGACCACCACCGGACGCATTGCGGTCATGTTTTGGATGGCAGCAAAGATTTGCACAGCATCGAAGACGCGAAAGGCGTCTTTGCCTATGGCATCACAGAGCCGCGTGGCACGTCCGAGCATTTGATCGAACAAGATGCGACTGTTAACCCGACGCAGGAATACCAGATTGCAAATTTCCGGCACATCGACGCCGGTGGTGAGTAAATCCACGGTGACGGCCACATTGGGCTGACGTTCGTTTTTATAGCGGCGGATTTGCTGCAAGGGTTTGTCGGCGGCACCGGTGATTTTGATCACGGCATCGTCATCGACGCTGCCATATTCGGTCGCAAAAGATTGTTTCAATAAATTAACCACCAGATCGGCATGAGCATCGTTGACGCAGAAGATTAAGGTTTTCTGGCGTGAGGCGGGATCGAGCTCTTTGGCTAAATACTCGCAAACCACTCGATTGAAGGATTCGGTAATTACCTTGCGGTTGAAGTCTTCAACGTCGATTTTTATTTCATCCGGTGCTTTGAATAAATCAATCTGGTTGCGGCGTGGATCGTAGACTTTGAGTTCTTCACCAACCTTCCAGGCAATACCGTTGCTGGAAAGTTCGGTATGAATTTGGATAGGTGGTTCGTAATCGACCAGATAACCGTCGATCACCGCTTCCCGGTAGCTATAGGTGTAAATCGGTGCCCCGAAGATTTGCGAGGTATGCAAGGCGGGGTGGCGGTCAGTCCAATTTTGTAGGCATCGAAATAATCCAATACCCGACGGTATTTTGAAATGTAATCGTCATAACCACGGAAGGTCATTTCGGTATCGGACAGTTCACGGTCCAACAAATAACCACGGTGGCATTCATCGACCACGATGCAGTCGTATTGATCGACGCTGGGTGGGGTGGCGTTTTCCGCACTAATTAGCAGTCGCTGGACCATGCCTTGTATGGTAGCAATATGCACTGCGGTGTCGGTGTCTGGCGTTTGTTCTTCCAATTCTTTAATGCCGAAGGTGTCTGCAAAAGTTTGCAGGTTTTCCATGCGGGTGTCTTTGAAGGCGTTAGCGGCCTGTTCACCCAATGCCGAGCGATCCACCAAGAACAGGATGCGTTTGAACCGTTGCGCTTTGAGCAAGCGATAGATCAAAGCGATGCAGGTTTTGGTTTTGCCGGTACCGGTGGCCATCGCCAACAGCATTTCGCGTTGACGGGTGCCAATGGCTTGCTCGGTCGCCAGAATGGCATCTTGTTGGTAATAGCGTAATTCAAAGCCATAGTTGAACGGTGTGTGGGCTAGTTTGTCATGCGCCAATGCTTCATCGCGTTTGATCAGTTCTTTCAGACCGTCAGGCGTATACCAACCGTCCAGCGCGTGACTAAGATTATCGGCAAGACGCAAGTCACAGAACCACACGCCACTTTTGGTGGCCAGTTGTCTCAGGTAGGGACGGCCATTGGCGGAAAAGGCGAACGGCACGCGATAGCTGTTGTCATTACCCCAGTTTTGTTCCGGTAACGTGGTTTCCGCGCTGGGTTTAAAAGTTCTGCTGTAGCGTTTGGCTTGTTGCAAGGCGCCAGAAACATCGACGTTTTTGCGTTTGGCTTCGACTACCGCAACCGGCGTCAGACCGATGAACAACACATAGTCGGCGGGACCGCTTTCGGTGGGCCATTCGGCAATCGCACGATGCCGGTTTTTTTCAGGGCGTGCGCCTTTGTTGAATTTGAGGGTTTCTGAATCCACTTCCCAACCGGCTTGGAGCAACTGTTGATCAATAATCTTACGGGTGTCGGCTTCGTCTAACTGCACCGCTTTGGCAGCATCGTTAGCAGCAGTGATGAATTGAACAACGGTGCTTTTGGGTTGCGCAGTAGCGATAGCCTGTTGATGGACTAGGCGTTGTTCTAGCGATGCCTTGGCTTGTTCCGCTTCTGCAGCCAGTTGCTCCCAAAATGATCGCTCGTCTTTGGCTTCCCGCAGTTGCCACTGGGCCGCCTCGAGCTGTTGCGCGACGTCCCGATGGGCAGATTGGTAATCAGTTACCGCTTGGTTCAAGCGTTCCAGCTCAGCCCGAAGTTCTATGCTTTCGTCGGTCGGTGGCTGCGGCGGCAGGAATGGGCCAGATTTGTAGTGAGGGTCTTTGAAGGTTCGATGAAACCACAATCCCAATTGCCAAGTGAGTTTAAGTGTACTGAGTGCGGAACGATGATCACCGGACAAGGCATGATTGGCGGCATTGCCAGCCCGCCTGATTTCGTCGAATAGTTGAAAGACTTCTCTCGGCAGCATCCCGCTATCTTGGAGACGACGGAGTAAGTCGTATTGTTTTTCGTCGGATGAGGCGTACTGGCCGGTAAGGGCGGCGAGCATTTGCGCTAACAGTTCGGCTAACTGGCGCAGCTTGAGCAGACAGGTATTGGGGGCGTCGGCAAAATATCTTTCCGCCAACAACCCCAAATTCAAAAGTTGCGGGTCATGCAGATTAAAAAAAATGAAGTTGGATAGCCGCAGGACGGTCATGGCATTTTCGATCCTATCTGGATACGCAGCGATTGCCCGTCACTTCGGGACGACGGGCAGGCAACGTCATGCTGATTAACAGAGTCCATTCGTTAAAACCGAAAAGTTATAATTTGGTGGCTAGAAGATAGCCGATTTGTGGCCGAGCCGACAAATAATTTCCGTTTCGGATTGGCGTAAGAGCACCGTTCGAACCGAACCAGTAAAAGTTGAGCGGCTTTGGCTTTAGTTACGATGTCTTTCTAGTCACATGCCTGCATTCACCAGCACTTATTTAGACCCTGAGAATCGACGTGAGACAGCCCTTCTCCTGATGTAGAAGGTTTGTGGTATTTGGCATTGAACCACTACAATCCCCGATCATTAACGGCTTCAACACATTGGCACACGTGACATCGAAAACCCAACCGAAAAAACTCTCGCTGCCGGAACATTCCGTCATTCTGCCGATGACGCAATTAATCTGGCGACCGCTGGCGACTCTGGCCTGGATTCACCAGAAATATGGCGATTTGGTGCTGGGGCGGCTTTTTGGCAGAAAAATACTGTTCGTCAGCGCCCCCGAACACATCGAACACATCTTTAATCTGGAAGGCAAAGGTTTGTTGAGCCGGGATTTTCTGTACGACGCCAAGCGGGTGCTGTTTGGCAACGGTTTGGTTAACAGTCAGAGCGAAGTGTGGAGCAAGCAGCGCCGTTTGATGCAGCCTTTGTTTAGCAAAGAGGCGGTTAAGCAATACGAGCTGATCATCATAGAGGAAGCCGCCGCCGTGGCGGGTAACTTGAAAAACGCAGCAGATGGCCAAGTCAATTTAACTACGGAGATTAAGAAGCTGATTCAGCGGATTTTTATCCGCATCCTGCTCGGTAAATCGGTGGACAGTATTAGCAATAGCCCGGAGTTGATCAAGGTTATCGAAATAATCTGCCAGGAGTTACCGGTACAGTTAGGTAGCGAAATTATCTTCGGCAGCCGCTTGAAACGCTTTATTCCGTTGAAATCCAAGCGCTATCATGCGGCGGTCGATTACCTGAAAGCCTTTCTCCGTCAGGAAATTGCGGAAAAACAGAAACATCCGGGGCAAGACCTTATTTCGCTGTTGATTCAATCCAGCGACCGAAGCACCGGTTACACGATGCCGGCCGAATTACTACAAGATGAAGCCGTGAATCTGTTCTTTGCCGGTCAGGAAACCACTATCAACACCTTGTTGTGGTTTTTTTATTTAACCGGCAAGCATGCCGAAGTACGCAACAGGATTGCCGCCGAAATCCGCCAATTGCCGGATGAACCGCTGTGCGCGACTCATCTTAGCCAACTGAGCTACACCAAAGCCGCGTTAAACGAAACCTTACGCCTTTACCCACCCACTTCGGCCCTGTCGACGCAAACCGTTCACGACATTGAACTGGGTGACTTCGGCATTCCCAAAGGGGTTACCGTTTTACTAAGCATGCATACCACTAATCACAGCCCTCGCCTTTGGGACAAGCCAGAAGAGTTTAATCCGAATAGATTCCTGGAAACCGCGACGCCGGAAAGACATAAATATGCTTTTTTCCCATTTGGCGGCGGCTTGCATAATTGCATAGGCAAACATTTCGCCGAGTTAGAGATGTTGCTAGTAATTGCCAGTTTTATCAGGGAATTTAACTTCGAAACCGACATTAGCGTGAAAGAAGCATTTAGTATTACGCTAAAGCCGGATCGAGTGATTGTTGGCAACGTCGAACCGATTGATTGAGCGGATTGCCAAAAACATGGTGAAAACTGCGCGGATATCTTGTGCGGAAAGCTGCAGCAGCGAATTAAATTGGTGCTGGTATTTTCATGCAAATGGTATGCGCGAGCTGAAAGAACGCTAGCAGCTTATTAGCAAAGCATAATCTGACCAAATTTCTTACCAGTACAGGCATTACAAGTGCCCGTTTCATCAGACTAGGCTAAATACGATTAGCAACTCAACAGACATCTAGTTGAAGAGGCTTATAAAAACCGATTTAAAAACCGGGCTTTTCGTTAAAGATGTACCCGCTCGGCTCAACGGTTACCATTTATGAAATTATGGTCACGCCTGCTGTAAGCAGAATCAAGACAATTGTAAGTTGTTTTCTCTAGGGATTTCAGGTCTGGAACTAGGAAATGACAGTCAGGATGAGGCTTTTGGTGGTTGTTCTTTTCGTCAACTGAGGCTGGAGTCGAGATTGACGAATCAATTTAAATTTGATTTAACAAGGATTTTACAAAATTAGGCTTTTAATGCTGTAGGGCCGAATTTATTCGACCCTTTGAGACTCAAATTGTACATCTACCATCTAGGCTTAATTTAAAATAAATGTTTTTTGGTATTTGCTAGCACTATCTCATTCGACCGAAAGAACTGCCTATTACACATTTTATTAAATCGAAACCGTCTCCAGCTGGAGTTATTCAGCGGATTTCACCATAGTTTTGGATGAAGCCGCATTGCAACCGTCTTCACCGCACCACCACTGATCTCCGCAGCCGCTAATGAATAGAGTAGCTATAACCAGTAGCATCGCTTTATTTAATTTCATGTTTTTATACCCCGTTAGTTTTATTTGGAAATTAGCTCGTGTTCTGTAGATTTCCATGCAATGAGGCGATGTCAAGACTAAATAAAGTTATTTTCTGCGTTGTGCGTTGCGCGGCGAAATGTCGGTGGAACCCCGTCTAGTATGAGTTAAAATAAAGGGCCTTTTTATTGAGCGCTTTTTTACAAATCACCCTGTTCTACAAGGTAGAGGGCAACCGGGGGCGACTGATCGGAGGCGCAATCTGCCCCACAATCGGTCCTGCGATGATCCATTTGGCTAATTGAATTGACGTCAACGCATGTGATTCTTGCAAGATTTCGCTGCAATGCTGATTTTCAGAGTGTTTAATCAAGGCTAAGTTAGCCCTTATGCGCAGGAAAATCTTTGGTGATTATTCTGCGAAACCCTTATAGGTTCGGATTTATTCGGCTGTGGATTTCAATCCGAATAAAGAAGCGGGTGAATCCGCGCCCATAGCTGTTTTGCCTGCCAAACCCGATGCAAGCCTATCAGCGCTGAATAGTTACAATTTTCGATTCAATCTACGGCGTCTTATCGTTTGCTAGTCGTAACCCCTATTGGAGCTTTTCTGTACGCCGATACGACTGTATTATCGGCAAAACTCCAGGTTAACCCAGACCCTACCAATTGAAAGACCGTGATGCTAAACGGTTTGAATTTAAATTTAACGTGAAAAAAAATCAAAAAACCAAAAACTTCTGGCTGAAGGAAACCGAGATCGAAGTCGGCTATTTATACTTTACTACGGCCCACCAATATCGCGCGGTACTAGCGATGAACGGCGATTTTTTAATTTATGCGCCAAGCTCGGAAGGCATGCCGCCCTTAACACCGAATTCCAACATGCCATTCGATAACTCACCCTTTAAAAAATGTCAGATTAGTACGTTTGCAAAAAAAGACTATCTAGCGTTTTCCTATAACGGTATCGAGGCCATCAAACATAAGCTCAATGACATACAGATTGCTGAAGCCATAGCGCAGTGCAATGCAAAAGCAGCTATTGACGCTTTGTGAGCAGAATAGGGTTTGGGTGACGCTGTTTAGACCCGCTAAATCCCAAGTAGACACGAGACACTTAGTTCGCGGGGTTTCCCCGATTCAAATTTTAAAACCTGAGAAATCAAATCATTTGACTCTATTCGAGTGCGAGGTAGTCTGCTAATTTGGGAGAGCAAAACATGTTTCCGCTTGGGCTACTTCATAAGCTAACAGTAGGCTCTTCTTGGCAAAGAGGGATTGTAATTAACGAATAAGGATGTCCTTACCTATTAAGGGGAGACTCTAATGAAATTCTTAATCGAAGCAGTATTATTGTTTTGTCTGATTGGCGGAGCATTTTATGTTAACAAGACCATGGCGAAGGAGAGTAAAAAGAATAAACGCATCAGTAGCAATGAACCAGAGGATGCTCATAGTTAGCTGGTTAGCCACTATTCAGCGCATTGGAAAACTCTGCTAAACCATCGAGAAATTGGTCCCTCTCCTGGTGGAGAGGGCGTCTTCCCGATTCGCTGCAAATAATTAACTTAGCTATTCATTGTCCCTGGTAACTCGGTGGAATAGCACAACTAGTAATAAAGCAATTTTATCGATTTTGAGCTACACCGAAAGGGTCCGCGAGGATTAAACAAGTCGATTAGCCGAACCCCTGTTTGTATGAGACTAAAGATGAAAAGTAATATTGGAAAACCAGATCGACTGTTGAGGTTAGCTTTAGCTGTGTTTCTTTTGGTCTATGCCTATCAGGAAGCGAGCTGGGTCGCGTTTGGCTTTTCAATATTCACTTTTTATGAAAGCTGGGTAGGTTGGTGTGCCTTCTACCAACTCATAGGAAGGAATAGCTGCCCCTTATCCAGAGATTGATGCGCGCTACCTCATACATGAGTAGTTGGGCTGAAATAAAAACTGCCTAGTGAAGAGCCTAAAACAGATTGATTCTGATCGGATAAATAACAGAAAATCTCTTATCCAATTTATATCATGCCGATTTAAGTAGTATCCATAAGAAAAATAAATTTAATTTTCCTAGAGATTTCTTGGGATTATCAGTTGTGATCATCGCGCCGCAGAAGGTGTATTGAGGTTTAATTTTAGCAGGGGAAGTAGCTCCCGGATTCTTCGTCAAACCCTATTTAGTTGATTGCTGAATAATGTATGAGCAATTTCCTGTACCCACGGCGGTTAGGTTTCTTACCTTGAGACTATCAATCTTAGTTTGCATTTATTCTAAGCGTTTTAAGGCTTTTCTTTTTCTATGCTGATTATTCAGCATCAAACCTATTCTCGGTAATCCTTTATGGTAAAGTAATGTTTCTATTAACCATTATCACAAAACATACATGATTGATCTCGACACCAGAAGTCCAGAGGAACTAACTGCCATAATTGTCCAAGCACAAGCTGAATTAGCGGCAAAGCAACACAGCAAACGTAAAGACACCATAGCCAAGATAAAGGAGCTCGCAGTATCTATCGGAGTGACAGTGGAAATTCACGACCTTGATAAAAAGGTGGCTAAGCGTTCAGCGTCATCAGTATCGGCAAAATATCGTAATCCAAATGGTCCAGAAACTTGGACCGGTCGGGGTCTGGCGCCCAAATGGATGAAAGCCTTACTAGAAGAGGGACGAAATAAAGCGGAATTTCTGATTCAAAGCTAAAACTAAAAGCTATTGGGTGAAGCCGTTGTTTTTCCGAGGCAAGTCCACGCTTACCAAGCAGCTATCGACTGAAACTGCGGCTAACTGGGGTTAGATGCCGCCCGGTTTCATCATGATTGCAACAGAATTCAATTTAGCCTTTAGGAATCGACAATGACGGAACCCAGTCCGAACGAAATGATGGCTGCCTATGCGGCAAATGCAGTAAATTTCGCGGTCAGTAATTTTGGCATAGCGCTAGACTTTTCAATTGCCAGCATAGAACAAGTGGAGGTTATAGCTAACCGACTGTTTCATACCCGACCCAAAGGGTTTATTGCGAAGCTTTTTCGCAAGGAGCCATCCGAAAGCGACGTCCAAAATGTTTGTAAAATGCTTGGGGGGTATATAGGCGAGGTCTACCGTCGGAACAAGGGTGGGGAATGGCAGATCAATCATGACCACCAAGCTATCGGCTTGTTGGATGGTGAAACATGGATTTTCCCTCTTGCCAAAGTACTCAAGCGCATCACTAACGGAAAAAAAGATGACTTGAAATTGTATTTTGCCGAAATCCTTGAATAGCAAAAAGTTTCTTCGCACTAAAATTTCGCTGAATAGTACGCCTTGGCTTTGAGCAGTAATTGTCTTTTGCTTTTTATTATTTCATCAAGCTCGACTGTTGGGTGCAGCTTCGCGGGGTAACGATCTAATCTCCGTAGTTGAGAATTTCTATGATCCAGCGGAATGTCCGAGATTCAGCTAACACATTGGCGTTATCAACACCTTATATCCCGGCCCTAAGAGTGGGTCGCAAGCAACACTCCTAGGGCTGGTGAAATGTGATTGTTTGTAACAACCCGCTATAAGGTGATTCAAGCTTGCGGCGGTCCGTAGTAACCCTTTTTCTCCGCGCCAGTTTCTATCAATGCCTTGGCGCCAGTAACCACATAATCGTGCAAGCTTTTGCCGCCTTCCTCATTGATGTAATCCAAAAGGGCTTTGCGCATCCTTGGGTCCCAATAGGTGCGGAGATGATTGCGAACCCCTTCTATACGCCGAACCGGTGGGTAAGGCGCGAAAAAATCGCCGATCTGATTGGCCATAGCTATTAGCCTATCCATGTCCATTACAGTGTCATCTGCCGCGCCGGTATGCGGGTGAACAGTTGTACTCATGCGGTGGTCTCCTCGAGGACTTCAAGCTTGCGGGACGATACTGCTTCAGCGTCAACGGCGGCCTTAACAACTTCGACGGCGGTAACTTTGTATTCCGGGCAGTTGGTGGCCCAGTCGGATAAGTCGGACGTCAAAACGTTGGCCTTGGACTTGGCATGATGGAAGGTGGTGTAAACAATGCCCGGATTTACGCGTTTCGACAGCTTGGCTTTTAGCTGGGTGGTGCCAAAGCGGCTGCTGATGTTTAGCCAATCACCGTCATGAATACCGCGCACATGGGCGTCTTCCGCATTAATCTCCAAGACATCTTCAGGATGCCACATGGAGTTCGCGGTGCGCCGGGTTTGTGTGCCCACATTGTATTGGCTTAGGATCCGACCGGTGGTTAGTAACAAGGGATACCGGTCATTGGTGCGCTCGATGGTGGGCACGTATTCCGTCAACATAAAGGTGCCACGCCCGTTAGCGCGCGGAAATTTAACGGTGTGCAAGACTTCGGTGCCTTCAGGCGCATTTTCATCACAAGGCCATTGCGCGGAGCCGATACGATCCAGCAATTCAAAACTCATTCCCTTGTAAGCCGGAGACAAACGGGCAATTTCATCCAGAATTTCCCCTGCATTGTTGTAATGCGCCGGATAGCCCATCGCATTCATCAGCTTGACGACAATTTCCCAATCTTGGTAACCGGCCAGCGGCTCGACCACTTTGCGCACCCGGTTAACACGCCGTTCCGCGCTGGTGAAGCTGCCTTCTTTTTCCAGGGAAGACGAACCCGGCAATAAAACATGCGCGTATTTTGCGGTTTCGTTCAGGAATATGTCCTGTAGAACGACACACTCCATACTCTTCATGGCGGCTATCACGTGGTGCTGATTCGGATCGCTTTGCACCGGATCTTCACCCATGATGAACATGCCACGAAAATGTCCGCTCAGCGCGGCATCAAACATATTTGGCAAGCGCAGGCCAGGCTCGTCGTCCAATGGCACGCCCCAGTCACCCTCAAAAGATGAGCGAACCTCTGGGTCGGTCACGAAGCGATACCCGCTGAAAACGTGCGGCCAACTGCCAAGGCAGCTTCCACCCTGCACGTTGCCTTGTCCACGCAGTGGGTTAACGCCGACGCCTTCACGGCCTAACATGCCGCAAGCCAGCGCCAGATTGCCGAGACACATCACACCGGTTGAACCTTGCGAGTGCTCAGTGACGCCAAGACCATAATAAATCGCGCTGTTCGGGCCGCCGGCGTAAATACGGGCGACTTGCCGAATCGCTTCAGGATCAATACCGGCTTGCGGACCGATAACTTCAGGCGCATACCGGTCACTGCCGACCAGGCCCATCCAAACTTCAAACTCTTCCCATTCGCAGCGCGCCCTTATGAATTGTTCGTTGTACAATTTTTCGCGGACGATTACATGCGAAATACTGTCCAATACCGCGACGTTAGTGCCGGGACGCAAGGCCAAATGCAGCGTGGCTTTGCAGTGAGCCGAATCCACGGTCTCGGTACGGCGCGGATCAATGACGATCAGCTTTGCGCCTTCGCGGATGCGGCGCTTCATCAAGGAACCGAAAACCGGATGGCCTTCGGTCGGGTTGGCGCCAACCACCATAATGACATTGGCTTGCAGGATGGAATCGAAATGCTGGCTTGCCGCCCCCCAACCGACAGTCGCGGACATACCAAATTGGGTCGGTGAATGGCAGATACGCGCGCAATTGTCGATATTGTTGTTGCCCATAACCGCACGAACTAATTTTTGTACCAAAAAGATTTCTTCATTGGTACAACGTGAACTGGACACTGCGCCGATGGATTTTTTGCCGTGTTTATCCTGTATGCGCTTGAATTCACTGGCTGCATAGCTGATGGCTTCATCCCAACTGACTTCCTGCCAGGGATCCTCGATGGATTTGCGGATAAGCGGATTGCGGATGCGATCAGGGTGATTGTAATAATCATAGGCAAAACGGCCTTTCACACAACTGTGGCCGTGATTGGCTTTTCCTTCTTTCCAGGGAATCATCCGGACGATCTTATCTTGGTAAGTTTCGGCCTTAAAGCTGCAGCCTACGCCGCAATAGGCGCAGGTAGTAACCACACTGCGATCGGGTTTGATTGGATTAGCCACGTTGGTAACCTCCTTCAAATAGGCTTTTTTCGACGAGGGCCTGCGTTGGGCAAGTTTGCACGCAAGCACCACAACTGACGCATTCTGATTCAAAAAAGGAATGGTTTGGCCCTGCGGCCACTTCGGATTCAAAGCCCCTCGCCGAAATCGTCAAGGCAAATGTACCTTGGATTTCCTCGCATGCGCGAACGCAACGGCTGCAAACGATACACTTGGCTGGATCGAACAGGAAATAGGGGTTGGATTCATCAACCGGAGCATCCTGGTGGTTATCGCCTTTCTCATACGGGTGGGTATTAACGCCGCATTGATGCAAGGTGCTATGAAATTCGCTCCATCCACCTTCTATGTCCTGTTCTGGAAAGTCCGAAAGGTAAAGTTCCAGCACCCCTTTGCGCAATGCTTGAAGTTTATCGGACTGGGTTGTCACCGCCATACCTTCTTCGACTAAGGTGGTACAACTGGCCGGATAGCCACGCCGTCCTTCGATTTCGACCAAACATACCCGGCAACTGCCGAAAGGCTCTAAGGTGTCAGTGGCGCATAATTTGGGTACATTCTTGCTGGCCTTCGCCGCAGCCAGCATGATTGAACTTCCCGAAGGCACTTTAACCTGCACACCATCCACCGTTATCGTGACCTCAGCCCCGTTTCTCGGCGGGGTACCGAAATCAATATTTTCGCGTAGGTCGCGTAATTCAGCCCACATATCGACTACTCCGTACTTATAAACTTTAAAGGAATTGCAAAATCCGCTAACGCGAGCGGAACGAGTGGCTGTCACCGCCAAAAATAAAAATGAGCCTGTTCAAAAGTGATAGAGTCGAATCGTCGAAAACCCCAAGAATCACCAGTAAATTAACAGGTTACAAGAGACTTTAGCACAAGCGTGACTGAACATCCAAAGTTCGTTGATTCCCCGATTCGCGGACCAATTGGGCCCACTGCCGACGAAACATTTAGAACGAATGGCAACTTTGACTACGGTGCGCGTTGATGAATTGTTTTTTTGCACTTCCCGTTTTCTAGTCCGACCGGCTACCTTATTTTATGGCTGAGGATTTTGGCGTGATTGACTAGCCAGTCAGGATAAACCAGATCATGAATGACTAGCTGAGTGAGCAAACGATAGCGGCGTTGCCTCAGATTAGACATTTTAACCCATAAGGTTGGGAAAGCTACTAGCCTGTAGCTGATAGGACTCAATGGAAATAGAGTTATCAGGAGGCTAGCGCTCATAAAGTAATCTAAAACGACAATTTAACTTAAATCTTGCTTGAGAAAAAATCTAAACATCCGCCAAACCATACCGACCCCCATTAGACTTAATAAACTGTATACAAAGTTTTTTATTGTCAAGTGACTCAAAAATAATTGGATGCGTCCCGTGTCCACCCCTTCATTTCTAACGAAATTCTCCTGAGAAAAATCAAGTACAACTTTGGAATTTCCGCCTTTATTGGCACCTTTATTTTCGCCACTAATCGCGCCGAAAGGTTCCTGCATCCTACCTAAACTATCACTGAAAAAGATCATGGCACTGAGTTGCTGGTCAACTCCTATAAATTGATGTAACTTTCCTAAAAAATCACTCCCGCTCAAATCATACCCGACCATGCTAGCATATATCTTGTCGTCTAAATCCTTAATACCTGCATACGTCCAGGCTAACTTACTATATACTCCCTCTCCTAAACCATCGCGTACCTCGTCTAAGATACTTTTATAAGAGAATAAGTCATCGGAATCACCATACGCTTTCATATCCCCTGCTGAATTAGTCAGGGAAAACTCTTGCGTGCCAAAAGAAAACTGGGCTGGTTTATCGGCATTTTCCTTCCTTTGAAACATCGGACGTGAAACTGAAGAAATATCGACCACTGATTCACTCGAAGATGAGTTGTCCTCAACATGAACTGCCCCCTGCTCATTTTCATGAGTTTTGTCACTATCTTTTTTATTATCAATGGTACCTGAAACATCTTTAGGAATGCCCGTAGTCGAATGAAGCTTTTCTTTTACACCTTCGGCCTTCTCCTTATCCAAAACAGACTCAGTCTGGATACCCGTTGCAAACGAATATTTTACAGATAGGCTCAAAAATAATACCACTGCAAATGCGGATGAAAAACTCCTAAATGTCATGCGAGAACACCCAGCCTAAAAGAACATTTAGGTAAAAACATAAAAATCAAAAAATATTTCATATAATTAAATTCATCGAAATCGAAAGCCTCAGTCACACCGTAGGTAAAACAAAAAACCGACCATATATTCCAATACTTACCAAAAATTGTTATACATCACGAGTTCTTAACCGGACCGAATTACTAAAGACGAAAAACACCGGATTTTGAGTCAAAAAAAACAACGACACCAAACCAAGGTGCATTATAAAGAAACGCATCCGCAATGCATCACCAGTAATAAAATTACTTCTGTCAGTACTTAATAAAAACTGCAAAGCAGAAAACACAGTATCATATTTAACAATAAACTGTTCTGTTCCCCAATTTAACAATTGATATCCTAAGGGAAAAGAAATTATGAACACGATACTTATCATAACAATGCGGCGCCCCCCCCTAAAGACTGTTAAAAATGAAATTGAAGAACCAAGCCAACAAAACAAGAAAAGATAAATACCAAGACAAACAATAGAGAGCGAATAACCGTTATCACTCATTAACTCCGTTAAATTATCCGTGGCAGCTTGAATCACCACAACCCAATACCCGAAAGGCAACAACAATAGAGCCCAAAAAACACCTAGGATAAAAAGTCGCATCATTTCCCTGGTTGAAACGAAGCATAAAAGAGCTAAATGAGCAGCGGATAACGTAGTTAAAGAATAAATTCCAAACAAGGCAAAAAACCGAAATGCCAGCTCTAGCTCATTGTGGATCATCAAAATTGGCGACCCCAACACATCATGTATACTCTCCAAAGGAACGATAGCTCTTACCAATACCCAGGCAATCAGCGAATGTACGACCAAAAAACGAACATAAAAAAAACCTTCTAATATATCTTTTTTCAGCATATGAATCAGAGAGAATATCGGATACGCAAAACACCAATAAATCAATACTGTTACACCCAAAGCGCTGCTAACCGGGTGCTCTTTTGAAAATAACTCTCGTAGATTGTAGGGCACAGCTTCAGAACTACTGATAAATACTAGGACTCCGAAAGTTATAAAAACGGATACAAGAGCAAGAAAACCTTGGATACTTCTATCAGCCTGACCTTTCCTGCCGTTTAAGTCACTTTGCAATACCGAATCTTCAGAAAACTTAGATTTAAATCGAGGATCAGCCAAAAAAATATCGTCTGCATGATTAGCTTCAAACTCCTGTGACCCGGTGAACTTTAACTGCTTGGTTAACAGATAACCAAGACAACCTCCAAAAACTTCCAAAATAACATCGGTAATATCCGCATTTTTATTCGGCAGAAATAATTGAAAAATCTCGACACCGAAAGCAGTCATTGTTAACGTAGCTAAGACAATAAAACCTACTTGCCTGCGACTATTTAAAGAACTGAAAACATAAGCACTTACCACCCCAAAAGGCATAAAAAACATGACCTTGTGAAAAAATTCAGTAACCGCCCTGTACTCCGTACCGTAATAGTATGCGTAAAACGGAACTCTAAAAAATTTATCACTCCATGCTGATAAGCGTAAATAACTCCATTCAAAGTTGTACGGATACAAAAAAACAAAGCAGACAACTAAAATCCACAACAAATATGCTAAACAGGCAATCAATTTACTGGAATTTTTATAGCCATTCAAACCCTTAGCGCCTCCAGCCAAAGCAAACTTATTTGAACTCAATCCGATAAGCTTTAAACCAAAAACGCCACCAAAAAACGCAAGAAAAATGTCGGTAACATCAGTAACTCGACTGTATACAAATAGTTGAAACAATTCAATTATCGCGGCTGACAACAACACTCGTCTTAATAACTCATTTTTACTCATTGGCTTAATTTGTAACCAAAGCCAAGGTATAGGAAGCCATAATATGACGTCAGCCAAACAGTCATATATATCTCGAAATAAATCCCCCTTTAACCCAGAGAATGGCAGTAATATCACTCGACCCTCACGCCATTTATGATAAAATTCAACCGGACTTAACGTTAGATCAAGTGGCATCACACTATAAAAAAACATACACCCTAGATAGAACTGCAAATACGGCACCGAATTTGTTTTATTTTTTTGCCAACCGTCTATCCAAGTGATAAATTTTTTACCAAAAATCCACCAAGCCAAAGTACCTATCAAAGCACCCAAACTTTCGGCTAATATGTCGTTTAATGATACTGTTCTAGGAGGAAAAAATAACTGCGTAAACTCGATAGCCGAGCAAAGTAAAAAACTGGCTAGTAATACGAAGACTGACGATAAAAACCTGCCAACAACTTGCTTTTGAAGAGAAATGACGCCTAGCCAAAGAAATGCAAGCGGTATAAACAACAGAATATTGGCAACCCAATCTGCTCTTGAAGCAATTCCTAAAGTTAAATATTCGATATTCTGAAAACGATGCCAAGCTTCGGTTAGCGGCATACTATTAAATTGCCAAGGCACCAAACTTCCATAAACGACAAAAGTCGCATATAAAATACCAGCAATTAGTAAGTTATTTTTCACAAAAGACTTAGTTCATTTATATTGAGTTTGAAAAGCTACAATAAAACGCGTTAACTGCTCATAAGGTAGATCGTTAATGCCTGCCGACGCCTTTCGACCACCGCCATAAAATAGGGCACACAGCTCATCAGCACCTACCTTATTTTGCAAAGGAGCTCTGACACTAATCTGATACCCCCCCCGTCGATTGTTACTAACTATTGCATGAGCCCTATCAGGATAGAGATTGGCTAAATCGTTTCCAAATACCCCAGCTACCCGCCTAGCCCACTTTTCGTCGGGTAGGATAAATACCGCCGCAGTGCTCGTCGCATATTCAGCCTTAATTTGCCCAGCCAAACCCATATCCCCAACATATCCATCAAATAATTGCTGATAAACCTCGGACTTATCCTGGAGAAAGTCAAGTGGCGATTCATAGCCTTCCAGCTGCCTGTATAGCTCATCGGGCTTGAAATATAGATCATCAATACATGTGCCGTAGGCGTTGTAATTGATACATATCCCTAGCCGTTTCAATACAAGCAATTTTTGGGCCGTCAATTCAATAGATTTGCCAACGTCGGTTGCCGCAGCACCCAAGTTATCACCGAAAGCCCCGGCGATAGCCCATTCGCTATAGCGATGCTTTAAATGAGCGTCCATCAATAAACTTGTGCAAACATTCGCATCTGTGTTTATCAGAGAGGTAAAGCCCGGATGAACCGGAATTTCTCCCGAATAATGGTGATCCATGTAAAAAATGCTGACACCTTTCTTAAGGAGTTCCGACAAGGGTAAGCGGTTCTTATCTAACGATACGTCGAGTACAACCAACTCATCACCTGCCTCAGCGGAAACTCGACTTAGCAAACCGATGTCTCGCTTCACGCCCGTAATAAGCATAGATTCTAAGGGATAGACCAAGCGCAACTGCAACAAGGCGCAAATTCCATCCGCATCGCCATTAAACACATCAATATTCAACTTAATGCCCTTTCGACTAATGAGTGACAATACCACGCAGCTCGAGCATACTCATGACTTGATTGACGCATTCTTCCAATGCGAAAGTCCCAGTATCTATATTCAAACCAGGATTTTCCGGCGCTTCATAAGGCGAGGATATGCCGGTGAATAACTTGATCTCACCTTGCCGCGCTTTTTTGTAAAAACCTTTTACATCCCGTTGCTCACATACCGACAAGTCGCAGTTGCAATAAATCTCGATAAAATCACCGTGCGGCACTAAGTTTCGGGCATATTGCCGCTCGACCCTAAACGGGGATATAAAGGCCGTTAACGTTATCGTGCCGGCTTCCAGCATCAATTTAGCAACTTCGGCAATTCTGCGGATATTCTCCTGCCGGTCTTGATGCGTAAACCCGAGATCACCACATAATCCTTGGCGAACATTATCGCCGTCCAAAACAAATGTTCGACAATTCAACTGATACAAACGCTCTTCTACCGCATGAGCCAGTGTTGATTTACCCGCCCCCGACAAACCGGTAAACCATAAAATGGTTGATTTGTGTCGATTTAATGCTTCTCGACGGCTGCGAGTTACCGTAGCATGATGCCAAACAACGTTTGCGGCTTGTGTTTCCATTTATTTAATCTCCAGAATTATCCAATTAAGAGTACTTGACCAACGATCAATCATACAATTCTCTTTACCAAACGCGCAAAACACGTCAACTAGGGCTTTTCAACAAAACAGCTTATAGATACCCCCCCCGTTTCTGCTGTGTGCAGAGCGCCCCTGCCCCCTCGATTCGCCGGTTGGCCGACCGCGCCCAGTTTCTGGGAACCCTAAGTCGAAGGGCATTTCAGCAACAAATTTATGCCCAAGGATTGTTCCGAAATCAATTCAATCAAAGTCTTTTGGTGACGTTCTCGAAACCATCGTGAAACCATGCGTTTTCGGGTATCATTTGTGGCCTTTTTCGAAGAGTTTAGTTTTTAATGCGAATTGGCCCTTACCAACTTTCTAACCAGGTGGTTCTGGCACCAATGGCCGGTATTACCGACGCGCCATTTCGGCAACTCTGTAGCGAATTTGGCGCCGGCCTCACCGTATCGGAAATGGTGATTTCAAATCGCAGCTTACAGCATCACCCACGCACCTTGAAGAAACTCGATTATAGCGGCAGCACTAGCCTCCGCTCGGTCCAAATTTTGGGTACCGATCCCCTGGAAATGGCTGAAGCTGCGAAATTGAATCAAGACCGCGGCGCACAGATTATCGACATCAATATGGGTTGCCCGGCTAAGAAAGTTTGTTCAGTGGCTGCCGGTTCGGCACTGCTGAAAGACGAGTCTTTGGTGGCTAAAATTTTAGATGCGGTGGTGAACGCAGTGGATATTCCAGTAACACTCAAGATTCGCACAGGCTGGGACTTGGCCAATAGAAACGCACCAACCATCGCCAAGATCGCGGAGAACTGTGGGATCCAAGCGCTGACGATTCATGGCCGCAGCCGAGCCTGTAAATTTACCGGCAATGCCGAATACGACACCATAAAACGCGTCAAACAAAGCGTCAGGATTCCGATTATTGCAAACGGGGATATCGATAGTCCGGCAAAAGCTAGACAAGTTTTGGCTTACACAGACGCTGATGCCGTGATGATTGGCCGAGCCGCGCAAGGCCAACCGTGGATATTTAGCCAACTAAACGCTAATCTTGAAAACGCCATATTTTCGCCCCCTTGTCTAACGGAGATAAAAGCCGTCATTAACCAACATCTGGAAAATTTATACAGTTTTTATGGGAACGACAGTGGTGTTAAAATCGCTCGCAAGCACATCGGCTGGTATTTCGATCATTTAGGCTCATTGCCCGTTGAACAAAAAACTGCAATTAACCAAGCCCAACACGCTGCGCGGCAACTCGCGCTAGTCAATGCCTCTTTCAACTTGATTAAACCACGAGCCGCCTAGATGGGAACACACCTTACTTCTGAAGTCTCCGACAGCGAGCAAACGCTGTCTGAACATGTCCGTCATTGCGTCGAAGACTATTTCGCCCACTTAAACGGTCACGACTCCAGCGGTTTATATCACTTAGTCTTAGCGGAAGTGGAAAGACCCTTACTGGAAACTACACTGAAACACTGCGACTACAACCAAAGCAAAGCCGCAATCATCCTCGGTCTCAGCCGTAGTACCCTCCGTAAAAAGCTCGAACATTACGGCATAGGTTAATTTCCAACCCTTCTCTTTACCCTTTCTTGAGGTTTGCATGTATCCCCCTTTGGGCATAAATAAAAAAGTGACCCGCGCTCTGGTCAGCGTCTCCGACAAAACCGGTGTTCTGGAGTTTTGCCGCGAACTGAGCCACCTAGGCGTCGAGCTAATATCTACCGGCGGCACGGCTAAACTACTAGCCGAAAACAATGTTGCCGTTACCGAAGTCTCCGACTACACCGGCTTCCCGGAAATGATGGACGGTCGCGTCAAAACCCTTCATCCGAAAGTTCACGGCGGCATTCTCGGTCGGCGCGGCATAGACGATGCAGTGATGGCCGAGAACGGTATCAAAGCTATCGATATGGTAGTGGTTAACTTGTATCCGTTCGAGCAAACTGTGGCAAAAACCGATTGCGATCTGGAAACCGCGATAGAAAATATCGACATTGGCGGCCCAAGCATGATCCGGGGCGCAGCGAAAAACCATGCCGACGTCGCTATAGTTGTCGATCCTGTCGACTACCCGAGAATCTTGGCCGAATTACAAGGTAATGCGAGCACTCTAAGCCACGACACCCGTTTTAAATTGGCGCTAAAAAGCTTCGAGCATACCGCCCGTTACGACACTATGATTGCTGCTTACCTCAGTAAAATCGTCGATGCCGGCAATTTCCCGGAAACCCTAAACCTACAATTCCACCGCCTACAGAGCATGCGTTACGGCGAAAATCCGCATCAAAACGCGGCATTTTACGGCGAGAAAAATCCGCCAGCCGGCAGCATCGCTAGCGCCAAGCAATTGCAAGGCAAAGAACTGTCTTATAACAACATTGCCGATGCCGATGCCGCATTGGAATGCGTCAAAGCATTTAGCGACCAACCGGCCTGCGTAATCGTCAAACACGCCAATCCCTGCGGTGTCGCCGTAAGCGCCGACATTTTTGACGCCTACAATCTGGCGTATGCGACAGATCCGACCTCCGCATTTGGGGGAATCATCGCTTTCAACCGCGAATTGGACGAACAGACTGCGGCTGAAATTACGGGACGCCAGTTCGTCGAAGTCATCATTGCACCGGCAATATCAGCCGGAGCGCAAGCGGCGTTGGCCAAAAAACAAAATGTCCGCGTACTGGAAACGGGCTTTTGGTCAGATAACAACATCCCCGCTTTAGATTTTAAGCGTGTAGCGGGCGGATTATTAGTTCAGGACAAAGACACGGGCAGTGTATCCACCAGCGATCTGAAAGTAGTCAGCAAGCGCCCCCCGACCCAGCAAGAGTTAGCTGACCTGTTGTTCGTCTGGAAAGTCGCCAAATTCGTAAAATCCAATGCCATCGTCTATGGCAAAAACGGTCAGACCGTAGGGATAGGAGCCGGACAAATGAGCCGAGTTTATTCGGCAAAAATCGCCGGCATCAAGGCCGCTGACGAAGGCTTAACTGTGCCGGGCTCAGTGATGGCCTCCGACGCATTTTTCCCTTTCCGCGACGGCATCGACGCGGCGGCGGCAGCCGGCATAACCGCCGTAATCCATCCCGGTGGCTCAATGCGCGACGCAGAAGTGATTGCCGCCGCAGACGAACATAATATAGCGATGGTATTGACCGGCATGCGGCATTTCAGACACTGACACAGGATTACCGAAAATGAATATATTGATCGTGGGCAATGGCGGCCGAGAACACGCCTTGGCCTGGAAAGTCAGGCACTCCGCAAAAGCAGGCAAGGTCTACGTTGCGCCGGGCAACGCAGGCACTGCCCTCGAGCAGGGCATAAGCAATGTGGATATTCAAGCCGACGACATCGAGGGTTTGCTGAGTTTCGCCCAAGCCCGAGACATAGGGCTAACCATTATTGGACCGGAAGTGCCTTTAGTCAAAGGCATAGTTGACCGGTTTTCCGCCGCCGGCTTGAAATGCTTCGGACCGACGGCTCAAGCAGCGCAGTTGGAAGGTTCCAAGTCCTTCTGCAAGGATTTTATGATTCGACATGGCATTCCTACCGCCGCGTACAAAAGCTTCACCGAAGTCGAACCGGCAATCGCTTATATTCGCGAAAATGGCGCCCCCATCGTTGTCAAAGCCGATGGTTTGGCAGCTGGCAAAGGTGTGGTCGTCGCCCAATCCGAACAAGAGGCGATAGCCGCCATTCAAGATATGCTAGCCGGTAATACGTTTGGTGTGGCCGGCCATCGGGTGGTGATTGAAGAATTTTTAGACGGCGAGGAAGCCAGTTTCATCGTCATCGCCGACGGCTTGCATGCCTTGGCTATGGCGACATCTCAGGATCACAAGGCGCGTGATAACGGCGATCAAGGCCCCAATACCGGAGGCATGGGGGCTTATTCGCCAGCACCTGTCGTAACGCCGGACATCCACCAACGCGTCATGGATGAGGTAATTTTGCCAACCCTAAATGGCATGCGGGAAGATGGTAACGAATATACCGGCTTTCTCTACGCCGGCCTGATGATAGGTAAGAACGGTAGTATCAAAGTGTTGGAATACAACTGCCGCTTTGGCGACCCGGAAACTCAACCGATTATGATGCGTTTGAAAAGCGATTTGGTTGGGCTTTGTCTGGCAGCCTTAGACAAAAACCTTGATCAGACGACTACAGAGTGGGACGAACGCCCCTCATTGGGTGTGGTGCTGGCAGCGGGCGGCTACCCCGACGACTATGCCAAAGGCCATGCGATCAGCGGGTTACCAAGTAATGAAGGCAATGATTTCAAAGTGTTTCATGCCGGCACCAAACAAGTCGGCGACCAAGTAGTCACCGCAGGTGGCCGCGTACTATGCGCCTGCGCATTGGGCGACAGTATTGTTCAAGCCCAAGAAAAAGCCTACGAGCTGTGCCGACAAATCGACTGGCAGGATGTGTATTTTCGAACTGACATTGGTTTTAAAGCGATTAGATCAGAAGCTGTTTAACAATAAGCTTGAAAGGCTTCAGAATAAACTAGAGAAGGTATCCGGTCTATCGACCGGATACCTCGTGACTGGCAACTTAGGCGTCGCCTACACGCAGAACTTCAAGTTTGACTTTAGCCAAGCCAGCTTGAATGAAACCAAGTTCGCTAGCGGCCCTTTTGGACACATCAAGCAACCGTTTGTTGGCTTTGTGAGCGCGGCTGTTTATCCGCAACTCGACACTACGATTATTACTTAGGTTAACGACACGCACCAAAGAGCCAAAAGGCAAGCTCGCATGAGCCGCAGTTAATGCGTTTTTATCATAAAATTCACCGTTTGCTGTCCGCTGACCATGCATTTTGTCGCTGTAATACGATGCGACGCCGCTTTGTTCAAGGGAAAGAAAACCGTTCCTTTCTGTTTTCGCTAAACCTACAGAGCTAAAAGACGCTAGACCCGCTGAAAGCAATAAAATTGCCGTCAATTTCGTTTTTCGCATCCTACCCTCCTTACGTTGAGTATTGACAGGAGGTTTGAGATTATCCGAATAAAAACGCTTTGACAAGCTTTTTTCGTTAGTATACAAGTTTTGCCATCTGTCAATAACTATTACGCAGAAGCCAACATCATTCGCAAACCCCCGAAAAATAAGACCTCGGTTGGCAAACTCTGCCTCAGGAACCAACGCCTAGAAAAAAAAGAAAACCTGCTTAGTAATAGCAACCTTAGAAATGTAATACAGACAAAACAGTGCTCCACCAAAAGCCAACCAGCGCGTGCGTCCCGATTTGCGAATTGCCAAAATACCTAAGCCTATGTAAAGCACCAAGACCAGTAACTTGGCGACAATCCAAGCAAATTCGCTCGAAAACCAGCTTCCTTGCAAAACCAAGGCAAACCCGGTCAGTAAAACCAAACTCGCTATAACGTGCGGACTAATTTTTAGCCATTTCTGCTCCAACAATGCGGGTTTTAACTCCGCGAGAGCCACCCGAGCGATGAAACTGATCACCAAAACTGCCACGAAAAGAAGATGTATGTGTTTAAGCATGAATACCCCATTAAAATTGACAACTAATTTTCACATCCGACCAGTTCGAACGGAACAATCGCTAAATCGAACTGGTAGCCCAAATTGAAGCTGAATCCTATCACGCAACCCTAGCGATGATAAAAGTTAACAGTGACGTGCCGTTTCGCCTCGTTATCCGACAACGAAAACACCCTCCGATATTTCAAAAACCCGCCTACTTGTGGTTTCGCGGATCTCATTCTTGTTGATATTTCACCTTGCAAGTCCACCAAATCACCTACATGCCGCCGAAGCGAACTCGTCTTTCTTCGACTAAACAACAGCACAACCAATTGTATTTATTATAAATTACCAACAACCACCAGACAAAGCGATGGATCCCAAAAATATTGTTTTGACACAAAACAGTTTTAAGTGTAAAAAATGCACCGTCGACCAACAATAATACTAACTTCGACATACAACTCGAGTTGCCCCTTTTAGGGCTGATTATTACAACAACAAGATGAGGATTATAAAAATGGCTGAACAAGAAAAAGACAATACCTTTACCGTAGTTGCTGTTGTTACTGCAATTGCTATCGCTGGCGTAGTAATGTTGAAAGCTGACGAAACTAAACATCTTCAATACGGCGGCGAAACCTCTGCGCAAGCTGAAGCGCAAGTTTTGGCAAAACACAAAGATTTTAATAACGACGTGTTAAGCCAAGCAAAATAATTTTTGCTTAGCTACTTAGGCGCCAATCGATCATTCGATAGGCGCCTTTTTTATGTCCGCAGGTTTCTCACTGGTTTTCTAATAGTTCGCTTTTTCAACACCCCGCCCTAAGGTAGAATTGAGTGTTTTACCTATTCTATTTCACCGACAGATGGACGTTATCCAACGCATTGCCGAAGAACTTTCCGTTAAGCCTCAACAGGTGGCCGCCGCCGCTGCGCTGCTAGACGACGGCGCCACAGTACCGTTTATTGCCCGTTATCGCAAAGAAGTAACCGGCGGTCTAGACGACACGCAATTACGAAATCTGGAGGAAAGACTGATTTATTTGCGGGAGCTTAACAGCCGCCGCGACTCTATTCTCGACACCATTCGCGCTCAAGGAAAACTTACGCCGGAACTGCAACGAGCAATACTGCAGTCTGAGACCAAAACACTGCTGGAAGATTTATATCTTCCCTTTAAGCCCAAACGCCGCACCAAAGCGCAAATTGCCCGCGAAGCCGGCCTGGAAGCCTTAGCCGACACCATCTTTGATAATCGCGACCTAATCCCCGAACAAGCCGCAGCTGCCTACATCGATGCTGAAAAAGGTGTCGCGGATGTCTCAGCAGCTCTGGACGGCGCGCGACAAATCATCATGGAACGCATTTCCGAGGACGCCGAACTGTTAACAGAGTTGCGTGAACGCGTTTGGAGTAAAGGTATCCTGCATTCTAGCGTCGTGACCGGCAAAGAAGCGGAAGCAGCGAAATTCAAGGACTATTTTGATTACAGTGAAGCGATCAACAAGATTCCCTCACATCGAGCCTTAGCCATATTCCGCGGTCGTAACGAAGATTTACTATCCTTAACTCTCAAACCAGCTGAACTGGATCAAGAAGAACATCAGTTATGCGCGCAATTCGTCAGCCGGCGCCTACTTGTTAAAGACACCGGAAAACCTGCCGATGCCTGGTTAGCTGAAACCGCTCGCTTCGCCTGGAAGATCAAGTTGTTTACTCGGATAGACATGGATCTAAAACTACGGCTGCGCGAAGCCGCTGAACTGGAAGCCATTCGAGTGTTTGCCAGCAATTTACGCGATTTGATGCTGGCAGCGCCTGCCGGACCGAAAGCAACCATGGGACTGGACCCCGGCATTCGCACAGGCGTCAAAGCTGCGGTTGTTGATGCCACAGGCAAACTGTTAGCCACCGAAACCATTTACCCGCATCAACCAAAAAACCAGTGGGATCAATCGATAGCGGTTCTGGCTAAATTGATTAAACAGTACCAGATACAACTGGTCAGCATCGGTAACGGCACGGCTTCGCGGGAAACTGACCAACTGGTTGCGGACTTGATGAAACAACATAAAGAGCTGTATTTTCAGAAAATTACAGTTTCCGAAGCCGGTGCGTCGGTCTATTCAGCATCGGAACTAGCCGCGAAGGAATTTCCAGAACTCGACGTATCCTTACGCGGCGCGGTATCGATAGCCCGCAGATTACAAGATCCACTTGCGGAATTGGTTAAAATCGACCCAAAGGCAATAGGTGTTGGCCAATATCAACACGACGTCAACCAAGTGCAACTGGCCCGCATGCTGGATACCGTGGTAGAAGACTGCGTGAATGCGGTTGGCGTAGATGTGAATACCGCCTCGGTTGCCTTGCTGAAACAGGTATCCGGGCTAAGCACTAGCATCAGCGAAAACATTGTTGCATTTCGCGATGCTAATGGCCCGTTTCTAAACCGCAACCAACTTAAAAAAGTACCGCGTCTTGGCGATAAAGCGTTTGAGCAAGCAGCCGGCTTTCTCAGAATAATGACCGGTGACAATCCGCTCGACGCCTCGTCGGTGCACCCGGAGGCCTACCCTGTAGTCAATGCGATCCTCGACGATACAGGCAAATCTATCCGCGACTTAATCGGACAAAGCCAGTTTTTAAGGAGCCTGAACCCAGCAAACTATGCCAATGCTAATTTCGGCGTGCCCACCATTTCCGACATTTTAGAAGAGTTGGAAAAACCAGGTCGCGACCCGCGCCCAGAGTTTAAAAGCGTACAATTCAAAGATGGCGTAGAGAAAATTACCGATCTCGAACCGGGCATGACGCTAGACGGCGTGGTGACAAATGTCGCCAATTTCGGTGCCTTTGTGGATATTGGCGTACACCAGGACGGCTTGGTGCATATCTCGCATTTGGCGGACGACTTTGTCAAAGATCCGCGCAGCGTGGTAAAAGCAGGCGATATGGTAAAAGTGCGCGTACTGGAAGTGGATGTTGCACGTCAGCGTATTTCTCTAAGCATGCGAAAAAACATTGATGCCCGCGATATCATGCAAAAAGAAAATCCTCAAAAATCCGTCCACAAAGCCAAACCGCAGCCCCTAGTGCAGAACAGCATGAGTAACGCCTTTGCCAAGGCGTTGAAAAAGTAAACAGTTCAGGGCTCTGCTATACTTCCGAGCGATTGTTGGTTGGTCCGGTTAACCCGAACTCGACCAACAGATGTTCACATCCGTTCTTACTTCATAGGATCAGTCATGAATCGAAACGCTAACACCCTGGCCGCTGTTTTAGTGGTTGTTTTTCTACTGACTAGCTTGCCGACCCAGGCGGAAGAGACTGAAAGTTATGGTGAAACCTTCGGGCGAAAATTGACGACAGGCTTGGCCAACATCACAACATCTGCGCTGGAAATCCCGAAGAACATCGTGCTAATCAACAATCAAAGCAACGTTATTTACGGCTTTGTTGGCGGTACATTTAAAGGATTATTAAACATGGGCGGAAGAATCGGCGTCGGGGTGCTGGACTTGGTTTCCTCGCCAATCCCAACCCAACCTATCGTCCATCCTTTATACGTTTGGGACAATTTCGATGCCGAAACCACTTACGGTAAAGCGTTCAGACCTAGTAAGTAGTCACCCTATTTATTTATTGGTGGAGCGCTCGTCGACTCCACCTCTGATCAAGCAACCATTTTCAATTCGCTCATTCCATTGGCCTTTTTTACCAACTCGAGCTGCGTTTTAATACGCTTTCTTACCGCTTCGACATGTGAAATTACGCCGACTGTTTTCCCCTGAATTTTCAAGCCTTCCAAGGCACTCATTGCCAGATACAAGGCTTCCGAATCTAAATTGCCAAAGCCCTCATCCAAAAACAGCGAATCGATAGCCTTACCATTGTTGGCGATCTCAGATAAGGCCAAGGCCAAGGCCAAACTCACTACAAAGCTCTCACCACCAGACAAGGTTTTCGGCAATCTACGCAGATTTTTTTGCTTCGTATCCTCAACCTCTAGCGCCAAACCATTATCGCTGGCTAAACTACGGATATAGTAACGTCCGCTGAGTTTTTCCAAAATGCGATTGGCTTGCGACAACAAATTATCAACCAACAACTGTTGAATACGTCGCCGAAAACCACCCTGCTCGTCATTAATTAGCTTCGCTTCCGCTTCGGCTTGCGCATGTATAGCCAATTGCTCTGCCAAAAGCATCTGGAGGCTCTGATATTTTTCTCGATAAGCCGACTGCTTGTCCAACTTAGTAATCAACGTAGCAACTTCTTGCTCGGCAATATCAATTTTCTGCGATAGCTGCCGCTGCATCGTGGATAGATCGGCTTCGTTGAGTGCAGACGTTGTCGCCGCCACCTGTTGTTTTAAATCAGCGGACACTTTAGCTAAATCTTCGCTGACTGCCATCAACTGGCGATTTTGCTGCTCCAACATCTGATCAATTTCCGATCGTCTATCAATCAAATGTAACGCTGACCGCAAGCTTTCGACATCCGCAAAAACACCCGCAATTTTGTTAGCCAATACTCGCCGCATCGCATCCAGTTCGAGTTGTTGGGTGGCTAATTGCCGTTCAAGCTCGACGAGTAGTTTTTGCTTTTCCAAAACAAGTAAATGCAAACCCAGCGACTCTTCACTTTGCAAGCTACTTAAACCCTCTGCCATCTGTGCCTGATAGCTGACTATTTTCGCTTGACTAGCCTGCAATCTATCTTGCAAGCTAACAATTTCCTCCAACAAGCCTTTTTGGCGTAACTCTCTGATTTGGTAATCCTGCCGCCGGGCATTGAGCTTGTCGAATACTATGTTCTCTTTGCCTTTGCCAGGTAGCTTTTCACCCAACAAAGCCAACTGCTTTTCAAGCTTATCGGTAAGCGCTTTTTGCTCCGCCGTGCGACTTGCAAACAACTGTTCGGATTCGATATATTCCTGCGGTCGATTATTCCATATCTCATCAAGCTGCTCCACCGACGCAGTTAATTTTTCCACCAGGGCCTGTTTGGCTTCTAACTCGGCCGTCCATTTAGCCACATTACGCTGCAGCTGGGCATGATCATTAACCAGGTTTTTGATTTTCTCCAGTTCCTGGCTTTCTGCTTCCAACAAGCGTTTTTGCAAAGACAAATTTTCTATGTCCAATTCTGCAGTGACGACATTTAAGCGATTGCTTAAAACCAACCATTGCACGCGCATTTGCTGCAATCTCTGCTGCCGTGCCGACAATTGAGAACCTTGCTTTTTGGCTACTGCCAACTGGCTTGAGACACTATCCATCGCCGCCTTCAAAGCCTGCATCTTGCCGCGTTGATCGACTAAGGCCTTTTTGGAGTTAGTCTGTATTGGCGGTTTAGATACATAAGGATGATCTAACGAACCACATAAAAAACACGGTTTACCATCAACCAACTTGCCGCGATCGACACTAAATTTTTTCAACAATGCTTCATTCATAACAGCTTGTTCTAGTGCTTTGCCGATATTCTCTTCGCGATCCATCTCGTCTCGCAGCGAATCCAATCTAACTTGCAAACGAGTTTCATCGGGCAGTTCCGGTTCTTTATTTCGAGAGAACCAAGTAAAAAAACTCTTTTTTGTGAATTTGGCGTTGACCGCAGCCAAGGAATGGAGCTCCTGAAAATCATTGACCCGCGCTTGTTGCTCTAGTTGTAAATCCTTCAATTCTTCGAAGCTTTTGCCTTGCGCCAACTCAAGCATAGTTTTCCGCGCCGCTTCAATGCGCTCGTTCAAGTCTACGACCGTTGCCTTAGCATCTCGCAAGGCTGCCTGATTCTTTTTCAGTGCAGTAGAGGTGTTCTTCGTCCAATTAGTCTGCGCCTTCTGCTTGCCAGTCAACTCCGCCAACTCAGTCCTTAAAATGCGCAACTGCACGACATCGGGAAAATCAGACAACAAGTTAGCATCGGCCTGATTAATTTGCAGCCAGCCTTCTATTTCGGCAAGGCTAGCCTTCCTTTCATCCAGTTGCAATTGCAGCGACTGTACTAGCTCGGATTCACGCGGCAATTCCAGCTTGAGGTCACTGACTTTTAACTTGAGCGCATCAATGGCCTGCTTTTGCGCCTCTATGGTCTTACCATTCAAGCTTGGGGCAACTGGGTTACTAAGCTCTTCGCCAAGTTGGCGCCGCAGCGCATTCAGCTCCTGACGATATGCATCCAGAGTAGCCTGACTTAGACCAATCTGCACCTGCTTACCGTCCAATAAAATCACTTCTTCTCGAAACTGCGTCGCTTGTTGAGTATCAGCGATTTTCTGCAGATCGTCTTGCAATTGCTTAATGTGTTTTTCAACTTTGCTCGACTGTTCGAGAAGTTGTCTTTGGCGCATTTCTAGCGAATGAACATTTTCAATTGTCAGCATTTGCTGTTGCAGCTGATTTTGTTGGTTTTTCAATTCGGCAACTTGATCCTTGAAATCCTGTAAGTCTTCTTCACCGGCTTGCACGGCTTCCGGAGTAAGCAGAGGAATCAGTTCGATATCCTGTTGCAGCTGCATCAAACGAGTTAGCGATTGTTGAAAATTATCCTCTGTCTGTTGCCGATACTCGGCGTAGATATGAGTGCCACTGATCTTTTCCAGAATGTCCATGCGTTCGCTATCAAGCGCATTCAGAAAAGCGGCAAAGTCGCCTTGCGGCAAGACCATGGATTTGCTGAACTTATGGAAGTCCATACCCGTCAACTCGGCGATTCTGGTCCGCACGGTATTGGGTGTCCTAGCCAGCAACTCTTCATCGTCATTTAGACGAGTCAAGCTCATTTCTGGCTGTAAAACCTGATCTTGATTAGCGTCAGCAGGCCGTTTCACATGCCAAGAAGAACGGAATTTCTCACCATCCAAAGCAAATTCAACCTGCGCGAAGCTATCGTTAGCCTGCTTGGTGATAACATGCTCGGCAGGCTTATCGAAGCGAAACGTTTCACCGTATAAACCCAAAGTGATGACATCGAGAATGCTGGTCTTGCCCGAGCCGTTGGGCCCGGTGATAGCAAACACACCGCTATCGGCAATCGGTCCCTGATCGAAATCGACCCGCCCTTCGCCTTCCAGTGAATTGACATTTTTAAAGACAATATTAAGTATCCGCATAATCCCAGGCTTTGAAGGCTGTTGGTGGCAATTTGCTCGACCTCGAATAGCGTCGAGCTAATCCCAGCAAAACACATTGAAAATCTACGAGGGTATTTTAGTGAATTTGACCTAGGGATGCTGAATAATATCAGGGTGACGAAATCATGGTTTTTGCGTATGAGCAATTGATCGTTTATAAACAATCGCATCCCTAAGTTTTTGAAATTCCTTAGCATCAAAACCATTTGCCACACCCAGTAGCTCCGCTTGGCGAATGACATCCTCAGCCTTGATGTATTCGTTTAACTCGATAAATAAATAGGCTTTTTCGGCGCGGAAATACATTCTGTTTGGGTCCAGCGCAATGGCTTTATCCATTTCGACAAATGTATTTTCGGTTTGTCCCTGAGTGAAATAGACCTTTGCTTTGATCAGGTGCATCATCGGCTTATCAGTGAAGTTTGGCTGCCTTAACGCAGCATCTGACCATTCCAAAACGTTTGCGGCAATCGTTTTGCACTCATAATCGCCATTGATCAAGCAAGTGGCGGCAGTCCGTATCGAATCCATAGTACGTAATGGGTGAGACTTGTCCGATATTCTCCGCAGAATCTCCCTATGCACCAAATCTCGTAATGCTTCCATGTACGTAACATTAAGAACCAAGGGCTCATCATAACGGACAGGTAACTCAGAGTAATTTTGATCTTTAGCGACCCCTTGAAAACCAATCAATCTGTTAAGCTCCATGAACATTTCAATCAAAGTGGAGACTTCAAAAGCGTTAAGCTTCGAGGCTGTCAGATAATGCTGATAGGTTTCTGCGTTAGGACCGTGTTTGAGTTCGAGAGTGTTGGCATAAGCGCTATTGGCCCGCACCGAGCCCGGATGATTGCGCACCTCAAAGTAGCTAAAACTGTCAAGATTTGACCAGATTGCGGCACGTGTGTGTGTAGCAAAAGCCAAACTGCCAATGATACAGGCGAACAAAACATTGAGCAGCCCATTGCTGACGTGCTTCGTCAGTACTTCGTGTAACAAAGCCACTAACGCCAAAGCAACTCCGATACTGGGCAAATAATTACGATGCTCGTATATCAATTCCAAAGGAAATATAGTGGACTCCATAGCATGTCCGACAAAAAACCAAAGAATCGCAAAATTCAAAAAACGAGCTTTTTTTTGACAAGTATTGTAAATCGCTAACACTATCAACAATGTAACACCGGCAAGCGACAGCACGGTCTCAATCGGCTGGAATAGGCCTTTACTCAAAACAAAATCATCGTGCGCCAAACTGAGTTGGGTATTATCTGGATAGAACAGCAATCCCAGGTAATAGAACAGTATTCTAGCTTCGGACATCAAGCGTTCCACCAGGGTAAATTCGCGCGCTAAATAGCCGCCCAACACATACTCTGGATGAGCCAGCAAATAAGCAACGCCAAACAGTACCGGCAATATAACGGTGACTAAATAATAGCTATACAGTTTAAAACGCGACGCAATTGGGATCGGTGAAAACAAGGTTACTTCGCTGACAAAAATCAATAGCGGCAACAGCAGCGCATTTTCCTTGGATAAAACCCCAAATCCCGTACCAAGCACGCAGCCCAGCACCATATATAGAACGCCAGCAGGCTTTTCAAGCTGTAACCTGCCATTTAAAAACACTAAAAATCCGCCCAGCATAAACATGCAGGCCATGCTGTTCATACGCTGCACGACATACAGCACCGAAGTCAGTTGCAACGGGTGCAAAGCCCAAATTAGAGCGGACAGGAAAGCCAGTTTTCGAACGGGAGTATCGGGGGCGGCAGTCCTGAATAATTGGCAACTCAGCAAAAAAACCAGAAAGCTGTTGATAATGTGGATGCCGATATTAGTCAGTTTGAATGGGACAGGATCGAACTGCTGGTCGGCATAAAAATAATTTAATGCAAAGCTGAGACTGGCTAGAGGACGCTTAAAGGGGCCACTTGTGTTCGCACTCCAAGCGGCGGCTAGTTCCTGCTTAGACAAGTTCCCAAGTAAAACCCCGTTATTATCAATAATGTTTGGAAAATCATCTCCAACAAATGCTCCAATTCGACCGGGATAGTATGCAAATGCAACGACGGCAATCAGGATGACGAAAACAAACCAATTCACTTGAATTAAACCAGTTCGCCATCTGATTAAACTGTTAGCCATTAAACTCATGCTTCCACAGTAAGATTTAAGGATGTATTTAGCAAAAAAAAGGGGGCCAAAGCCCCCTTTAGTTCAGTCAACCATTGGATCGAGAAATACGTATTAAGACTTAGGCTGGTATTTGCCTAAAACAGTACCGTGGAATGTAGTTGGAGCATTTGCAGGCGTTCCAGTTGACCATTGCATGCCACTACCTGGAGTGCAAGTTCCCCGGTAAACTACAGTTTGACCTCCGCTTACCGATGTACCAATGGTGTTATATGCGATCGTAACACTTGCCGTAGAAGCACTGCCAGCAGTTATGTCTACTGATCTTACATACTTTCCAGTTATTGTTGTACCTGTATTGAGTCCAAATGTAGCATTAGTTTGGTTAGCAGCCAGAGTTTGCTCACTACAAGCCACACCACCAGCAGTGAGGGCTGGCGAAGCCAAACTAGGACCTTCAGACACTTTAGATTTGACTGTGTAATCTTGATAAGCTGGGATCGCGATGGCGGCCAGGATACCGATGATGGCAACAACGATCATTAACTCAATCAAGGTAAAACCTTGTTGTACTTTTTGCATTTGCTTATTCATAGCTACCTTCTTTTTATGTTGAACGGGATTTAAGACTCTTAATCTCAATAACAATTTGCGTGCCAACCGCACTTAAAACTTAATTACATGACAAAAAAACACAAACATCATGAAATACAATGCTTTGACTAGCTTCATCTATTGACAAAACATGGAGCGCATAAACATTTGACTATTGAAACAACCATTTTAAAACAGTCATTTTTGTTCATAACTGACGTTTTTTGTCACCACCGATAAATCACTAAACAATACGAATCGGTTGACTACAAACCCTTTCCCGCAAACCAAAACTCCAGCATCATCAACATCCATACTAAATCACCGTAATAGGCCGCATGCACGCTTTGATGCATCTCGATGGCGTTATCCAAGAAGTCCGATTTAAAAAACTCGCGCCGCTTCAAGTCATTTATCGCGCCATAAGCCAGCTGCTTAAGTGGCTGATGATCCTTGAGCCAAACACCGAATGGCAGTCCAAAGCCGTGCTTGGGCTTATTGATAATCCGTTCCGGAAGGAAATCCGTCATGGCCTGTTTATAAAACCAGCGCAGTTTTTGTCCACGCAATTTGTCATTCGAGGGAATCCGGCAAGATAAGTCGAGAATGCGTCGATCTAACAAGGGGTAGCAAACTTCTACCCCTGCCATTTCGCACATTCGGTTGACCTTAACCAAGTCGTTGTCGTGGAGCGTATTTTTCCAATCCAAATACAGCATGCGGTTTAAGGTGCTAGCAGATTCCGGTCGCCAATAATCTTCCCTAAATTGGCGCAAGGGCGCGTCCGTATCAATTTGCGCTAAAAAATCAGCTTTAAAGATATCTGCCGCAGCATGGCGATGCAAAAAGTTGTAATCCTGCAAGCGGTCAGGCATCGCTGCATTCGCTTGCTCGATATAGCGTTTTGCCTTAAACGGCAACTTCTGCTTGGCTATTAGGTCCGGCAGGGCATTTAATGTCGCTTCGAGGCCGGCGCTGAGAAATTTCGGTAAGCGGTGGTAATTCTCAAACAACATTTGCTTAGCATAACGCTCGTTACCCGCAAAAATCTCGTCACCACCATCACCGGCAAGTAAACGGTTGACACCACGATCCTTTGCCAACTTAGCACAGTAATAAGCAGCCAGAGCTGATGCATTCCCAAAAGGTTCATCATAATAAGCCGCTATTGCCGGCACAGCATTAACGGTATCTTCGGGAGTGACGTAGTATTGGTGTTGCCGCGTGTTGAAATGCTGGACGGCAATATTGGCATACGCGATTTCATCATACCCATCAGCGTCAAAACCCATCGAAAAGGTTTTCGCCTTATCTGGAAATACCTTGGCTAAGGCACCCGCGACACTGGAACTATCCAGCCCACCGCTCAGAAAAGCACCGGTATTGTCTTCATTATCGGCCATACTTCTTACCGCATCGATCAACTCCTGCTGCAATTCTCGACCGGCGTTCTGCAAATCGCAGGCTTGCTCGTGGAATACCGGCAACCAATAGTGATTTAAGCGGACTCGACCATTTTCATACACCAGACATTGCCCGCCTTCCAGTTTTTTAACTTGCCGATAAATCGTGCTGGGACTGGGACAATGATTGAGATAGATGTAATCGAATACCGCTTGCGGCGAAATAGAGTTACTGACCTGAGGGTGACGCACGATAAAATCAGCACTGGATCCAAATATTAGGCCGCCAGCGATTTCTGCATAATAAATGTTACTAAGACCAATAGGATCGGTAGCGAGTATCAGCCGCTGCCGATCAGTATCGATAAGCACCAACGTATCAGCTTCCGGCAACCCGACCAAAAAATCGACGCCGCGGTTTAAATAGACCTCCAGCAAACTGTGCGAGCCACCTTTTCGCGAACCGGATTGCGGGATAAGCAACACAGCTCCATTGAGTTGGGTAATATCGCTTGCAGAGGTCGACAGGGCATAGCTCTCACCGTGCCGTACACTAAATGTCGAATCTGCCGCCGTCATCTCCCCTAGCAACGCAACAGATTCCTCTTTTTGGAGACTGCTCCCCATCCATCCCGCAAATTTTGTCATAGTGGTAGGTGTAATTAGGCCTTGACGTGACTGATCACATAACGGAACTTTCCTGAGCGCTCCTTGGGAATGTAATCGGTGTATTCGATATTGATAGTAACTGCTTGCCCCAAACGCTTTTTAAATTCGTCGATGATTTTTTGTTCGTAAACTTTTTGATATTTAAGGGTTTTTACAATTTGCACGGTCGTTTTATCCAAACTATCCTGGGTGATTTTAAATGAATCAACGCCCTCCAAATCGCGCAGCACATAAATCAATGCCAATCCATGTAATACCGTTCCATCTTGAGCAACGACAAAATCGGTGGTCCGGCCTTGAATCTCCTCCAGCAATGGCAATCCTCGCCCACAAGCACAGACCTTATCCGACAATACCCCCATGTCGCCGGTACGATAGCGAATAAACGGAAAATCGCGCGTCGCCATATGCGTGACCACAATTTCACCAAGATCGCCGTTGGACAAAGGCCGGCCTTCTTTATCGACAATCTCGACGATAATGTCTTCAGCAGTGATGTGCATGCCACCTTCAGGACACTGATGTGCGATAAACCCCGCATCGCGTCCACCATAACCATTAGCAACCGGACAAGCAAACACGCTTTCGATCTTAGCCCGCTGGTGATCGTAAAGACGTTCGGACGTCACAAAGGCAACCTTAATGCCCAAATCATGCAGTGCTACGCCCCTTTTTTCGGCATGACTGGCAATGTGGGCCAACGCGGAAGGGTAACCAAATAACATTTTCGGGCGAATCTGCTGGATTTGCCGAATAAAGCCATCCAACTTTTCCGACGACATTTCGAACGCCGGAATCAGATGCGTGCGCAACAATTTGTCTCGCAACAAGCGAACTTTATCCTGCGCACCCAATTCAATTGGAGACCCCCAGATTACTGCTTCCGGATCGCCTATATCCACACCCCACCAACGGGTGGCTCGCCATTTTGCCGCGACATCGTGACTAACCCGGCTGCTACCAATGTAAAAAATCAGCGGCTCACCGCTTGAACCGCCTGTGTTGAAACGCGCTAGCCTCGCGGCATCGTCCGCTTTCATTTCATCAAGATGTTGCCTGATTTCCGACTTACTCAACAACGGTAGCTCGGCTAATTTTTGCACACTATTGATGTTTGCCGGTTCAAACCCCAGTTTAGCGAACAGTTTGCTGTAGTAAGGGACATGAACCTGCACATCTTGTAGAAACGCGCGTAAATTTTGCATTTGCAATTGCCTGATTTCGTCAGGTTTTAGCCATTGACTGCGTTCCATGCCGCGCCTTACCTCGACAGTAGTGTGCTTTTTTAACGCCTCGTGAACTGGAAAGATCACCGTTGAACAAAAAGACGTATAAAAGCTCATGACTCCACCAGTTTTTTAAATTCCGCCAACAAAATATCCACCCGTTTATCCCAAGAGTTATCAGCCGCATAATTGACAATAGCTTGCCGGTCCCATTGCCGTTGCCGTTGCAGAGCATTATCAAGCGCTAAAAACAATGCGTCGGCATCCCCAAACGGCACGATAGTACCCAACCTTTCATTAGCAACTACCTCTCGATTGCCACCGACGTCGGTGCTAATGACAGGTAAACCGCAAGCCATAGCCTCCAGAAACACGTTGGCCCAACCTTCGTTAGCTGTAGCAAGTACGAAGATGTCGGCTGCCGATAATGGCCCATGCAATTGCTCGGCTGGCAAAGCCCCTAGAAAACGCACATGCTGACCGAGATTAAGCGTTTCAACCTGCTGCTCCAGGCGACTACGAATATTGCCTTCCGGACTAGCGCCGCCGACGATCAAGTATAGCAATCGCGGATAGTTTTCGATTAATCCCGGCAAAATCTCGATTACCCGATGAAAGCCTTTTCTTTCGACCAATCCGCCGACCGAAATCAACACCTGAGCGTCTGTAGGAATTTGCCAAAATTGCCGGGCCTGCTTCTTATCGATGGGAAAAAATTTTGCGGTATCAATGCCGTTGCCAACCACCCTGATTTTCTCGGCATCGGCACCTAAATTGACCACATGGCGCTTTAAAGAATCTGATACCGAAAAAACTCGGGCTGCATCGTTGAGGGCTGTCAATAATCGTTGGCGACGGTTCGGAATTTTAGACAACGGCATTTCTGTACCGCGCAGTGTAATGGTTACGGGCACCTTAAACCATTTGCCTAATAACGTAGCGGCATAGCCATCCGGGTAAGCGAAGTGCGCATCGATCAAATTAAATGCAAAGTCTTTTTTAATTCGAAAGCAAATTACCAAACTACACAAAGCCATAAAAAAGCCGTCCCACGAACGCCCTATTCCGGGTATTGATAAAAATCGGGGGAAATAGACAGCAGTACCGTCTTGCTCTTCGTACCCATCCGGTTGCGGTCGATATTCAGGCTTAAATCCTTGGATCAAGCTTTGCAATGGAAACCAGGGCACCGGGGAAATAACCACTAAATCACAATGACGCGCCACTTTGGACATACGCTCGCGAATAAAAACCCCAGCGTTAGGCCTAACTCGACTGGGATACAAAGAGCTGAATACAATCAGCCTTGGCGACTTATCTGCCATCGTTACTCGCGATTATCCTGCCGTAAACAGCCTGATAATGGCCGACGCTTCGCCGCCAATTGCGTTCTTCTTCAACATATCGCCTGCCGGCTCGGCGAACTTGCTCCCATTGATCTTGCTGATTGAGAGCCGACAGCACCGTTTGGGCCAATGCCGATTTATCGCCGGCCTTAAACAGATAGCCGGTTTCCCGGTCGCGAATCAATTCATGATGCCCGCCGACATCCGAGGCTACCAATAAGCGGCCTTGGGCCATCGCTTCCAGCGGTTTTAAAGGCGTCACCAAATCGGTTAAGCGCATTGCCAAGCGCGGATAAACAAAGATATCGACTAAATTGTAATAGCGCTGCACGTGATCGTGAGCGACTCTTCCGGGAAGGATCACGCAATCCTGTAAGCCCAACTCATCAATTTTCTGCAGGATTTGTTGCTCTTGCGCCCCACCGCCTACTAACAACAAACGCACATTTGGCTGTTGTTCTAAAATCGCCGGCAGTGCATCCAGCAATAGCAGCAAGCCCTCATAGGCATAAAAAGACCCGATAAAGCCGAGCACAATTTTGCCACTTAAACCCAATTCTTTTTGTAAACCAGACTCTGCGGCCTCGCCATAGGTAAATTTTTCGATATCGACAGCGTTGGGAATCACGGTAATTTTTTCGGCGGCCACTCCGCGCCCTATAATATCTCGACGCAAACCTTCGCAAATCGTCGTCACAGCGTCGGCATGCTTAAACACATGCGTTTCCAATGAATTGGTCAATCGATAGCGTAAGCTGCCTGCTTGAGTAGTCCCATGATCGACTGCCGCATCCTCCCAAAACGCCCGACACTCGTAAACCAAGGGTAAGCCATATTTTTTAGACATTTTTAAGGCCGCAAAACCGTTCAATGCGGGAGAATGGGCGTGCAAAATATCCGGTTTGATCTGCGGGATGATTTCATCCAAGCGCTCCGCCAAAGACTGGACGATAGCCCATTGGTTTAACACGGGCAATTTTGCTAACAATCCTTGCGGGATAACAGATCGATAAAAAGTCAGTCCATCGATGGTTTCGACGGGAGCTTCCGCAACCTGATGCTTAGCCGATGTGACATGAAACGTCTCCCAGCCTAGTTTACGTTGCTGCTCAAGAATCGAACGGGTACGGAAAGTGTATCCGCTGTGCAAAGGAATGGAATGATCCAGAATATGTAATATCTTCATGTCGACATCGAGTTAAGGAATGTTCCTATCGGCAACTTGCCGAGTTCGACATGAATGCCATGATTTATGTTTTTTTAGTGTTGTCAGTCAGCCGCAACCACGCTTTTCGAACCAAATGCGGCAGCAATATATACCAAGGCATTTTTAACCAATGCGAACGAATAAACAACAACCACCGAGCAAAGCTGGTTAGCTTATTTGTACAGCTTGAATGGTAAGGTTTTAGAGCTTGTAAGAAAAGATAGTCCATAACTCTGTTTTTACTGCTTCCGGCGTAGATTTCCGAAGCTGCAATAACGCTTTCGGGAATTGGGGTGTCCAGTATTTTAAATGCATAGCGTAAGGCATAAAAAAAGGGCTTTCCTAATCCCAACGCGCCTGCGCGATTATGTAGTTTTTGCCAATAATTTGGATCGTTAGAACTGAACTCTCGCAGAAGCAAATCTATGTCGCTCAAATCCCGCAAACCATTTTCGAACTCTCCTCCCCAAAATAAATGACTAGCGCTGTGCAGGACCATGTCTTCAGGTGTCAACACCCAAAAATCGCTGTCAGTTATGTTTACTGCGGCTTTTAGCAAAAGATCGGCATCAGGTTTTAGATTGCATGTTTTTGGAAGTATGTTGTGATGAACATCCAGCGACGTGCCACGCTTGATATGTCTTAGCGGCGGCAATTCATGCATCCAACGCTCATAGTAGCGCTGATCGTAATTATCCATGGGTTCAGGAAACCATCCATGCCACTTCAGTGCAGCTTTAACTGCTTTCAATTGGTGTTTGGGTACCAGTATATCTATGTCGCTGAAAACGCGCCCCAAACCGGCGTTCAATCCAGATGCCGAATAAGCGGTGCCTTTCAGTAAAACCAACCGAATATTTAGAAGCTTAAATACCTTTGCAAGATTATAGAGCTCCCAGTTGACAATCCGTTTTTGAGAGTGCCAATAAATCTCTGCTGAATCTAGATGATGCGTAAAATATTGAGGAGGATCGAATAATCGAAATTGCTTTCTGAAGAATGCCAATCTGGACAATACGCCAGCACTTCTTGCCTGTCTTAACAATAACTCCCAATTCGAATGTGTTTTAACCCCACCATTAACCTTGATCTTCAAATATTCGCTTAACAAATTAGGCATCACACGACTCACTATGTTACGTCATCCAATAATTGCCCAAACAAAGCGGATGCCTGGACAAAATCTCCGTCGTAAATAAAATCATAAGCCTCACAGTTATTCACCAGACCCGCCATCGCTTCAAATCCGTTCGCACCCAACACACTGTAGTTAAACGATAGGTCCGCCAGCCGCATAAACGCCTCTGCCCTCGGCACCGGAGTTAAACTCAATGGTGTTTCTGAACGATATTTTGGAAACACAACCAAACAGGGCAGAGCGGTTTGGTCGGATTTTGTCACGGAATCAGCTGGCGGCTTCATCAAGCATACCGAGCCTTTTAAAGTGTCGTGCACGATAGGACTGAATTGGTTATTGGGGAAAGTATCAGCAATCACTGCTATTGATTCGTTCTTCAAACTCACTGGCCGCGGCACCGGCACAACATATGCGCTTGCACGATCCACCAAGGTTAATTCGTCCGATAACAAACGCCAACCATAGTTGATTAAAGCCGCGCACAAGGTACTTTTACCCGAGCCCGGCGCACCAGGTAAGATCAATGCTTTGCCGTTTCTTTCTACCACGGCGGCATGAACAATCAAAAATCGATGAGAATAGCCGGATATACACCAGTTCAATCCCCATTCAAAAAATGGAAACGCCTGTGCGTAAGGTAAAGGCTTAAAAGGCATAAACTGATCAAAGGCAAAAAGCACCTGCTTCCGAAAGATGCGTCTTATGCCAGATGGCTGAATCAACCGGACATAGAAATCACAAAATGTATCGGGGGGTAATACGGAATAGGCAGAGTATATATCGATGATACTCCGCTGGACAGAGGGTATAGTAGATTGGATTCTAATTGAAAAAGGTCCAATCCTTATAACAAATTGCCCAGATGCTATTAGCTCTGACGGGGGGGTAGGTCGACTCAAAATATCTATATATTTTCAATAATATGAAGATCCTGCAACACTGCCAATATGTCTGATAGAGTTTGCTCATCAAAACTCCCAACTCCTGTACCAATAGCCATTTCTAGTAAAGCTGATTTGATAATTGGTAATTGGGAATCCATGATTATCGAAAGAATAGTGCTGGCGCTTTTTTCTAAATGATGGGTTTCTCCAGTGCCATGATGAAAAACTATGGCCTGCCCATCAAACAATGCCATCTGAACAGGAAAACCTGACAAAAGAACCCGAGACACCACTTAACCAGGCACTAGGCTTATAAGCAACTCCTTAGCCGCTTCAGAATTAGAAATTAACATACTCCCGTCATTGAAAGCGTTAGCAGAGTTAATTGCTAAAAGGTAAAGCTTTTTGACTTCTTCGGCGCTGATATCAGGTATTACCCCCAAGAGAGCATTGAGATAATTAACGCTAGCAGCTCCTCTCAGATCGGCACTAGGAAGATAAAACAATGCCTGAAAAAAAGTGGTGGTGGTTGATGATGTTGAACCAAATACAGACGCAAATGTTGTCGCAGCATAAATTTCTTTAGTTCTTGTTCCGTTATTAAAAGTCTGAGACGAGGTCCTGGGGAAACTACCAGTTATAAGTTGACACATTTTAATTTGGGCAGGTGTCGAAGCGGTCACCCAACTAACCGCAGACTCGCTTGTGTATTTATTATATTTATATGTAAAGTTGGTGCTATTTCCAGACCAAGACTTTTCAACTGCAAAAGGGTTGACCTTGGCTGTAATCCAATCATTAATATTTGGACGAGTACTAGACTGGGTCGTTACATTGACCGTATCGACATTACCCCTCCAGATTGAAGCTGTGTAGCCAGCCTTACAAACCGACATGTCTCCGGCGTGACTTGACACATTGCCTGATTGGACTCCCGATATTGTGCACTGATAGACACTGCCTAAAGCCGTCTTGCTTGTTAGCGTCATTAGAACTGGCGCAATCACCCCGACTTTCGCAAAAGACCGTCTGGAACGATCGCGCGGCATGCCAACATTTTGGGATTCTTCTGCGGCAGATCTTTGTTCATCTATTTTGTTCATCTGAAACCTCGTAATTAAACTTTGAATTGGTTCGCACTCTAGCAAAATGCCTTGCATCTGTCTATTGCACACATGTACAGATTCATTGTTACAAATGCAATCAGTCAGAACTATTCCGCAGAAACGCTTCAAACATTAGTAAGGACCAAATCGGCGCGCTGTAATCGCGCAACCCGGACTGGTGTTGACTGACTAAATGATGCAAATAGGCCTCATCAAACCAACCTGTACTTCTTAGGGTTTCGCCTAACAAAGCCTGCTGGACACGCTGCTTTAACGGCCCCCTAAACCAGCTACTTAATGGCACCGCGAACCCCATTTTGGGCCGGTAGAGAATATCGTTGGGCAAATAAGGCTCCAAGGCTTTCTTAAAGAGATATTTGCCTTCCCGACCATGTAATTTCAAATCGGGCGGTAAGCTTGCCATCCATTCCACTAACTTATGATCCAGCAATGGCACCCGCACTTCTAAGGCGTGAGCCATGCTGGCCCGGTCCACTTTAGTCAGAATATCGCCAGCTAAATAAGTCTTCAAATCCAGATATTGCACCATGGACAATGGATTATCTGGAGCTTGCTGACTATAGCGACGGAATACTTCAATGGCCTGATAGCCCTGTAACTCACTTTTTAAATTTTCGCTAAATAACTGGCTGCGCATACCGTTGGAAAGCACCGATACGCTGTGAAAATAACCTGCCATGGAGTCGCGGCCTATAGACTCTAACGTGGTTTTCGCCCTCAACACCTTAGGCGCCCAATCCAGCTTGGGATAAACCCGGCCTAGGCTTGAGAACAATGGCATCCGCAACGCATCCGGCAACATAGCCCTCATGCGCTCTTCGTAAGTATGCCAGCGGTAACGCCGGTAACCGGCGAGATTCTCGTCACCGCCATCGCCAGATAACACCACGGTTACCTGCTTCTTCGCCAATTCGCAAACCCGATAAGTCGGTAACGCAGAACTGTCCGCATACGGCTCGTCATACAAACCTGACAATTGATCAATCAGGCTAAAATCGTCAGGATCAACTTGTTCGACCCGGTGTGCCGTGTGGTAACGCTCGGCAACCTGAGCGGCAAATTGCGCTTCGTTGAATTTAGGATCGCCGAAGGAAATAGAACACGTATTGACCGGGTCTTTGGATAGCCCCGCCATCAATGCCACTACACCGCTGGAGTCGACACCACCAGACAGGAAGGCCCCCAACGGCACATCAGCGACCATTCGAATTTTCACAGCCTCGCGCAAGCGCTCGATTAACTCTTCGCCGGCTTCGGCTACATTGCCTGCAGAAGCTGGCTGAAATTTAACATCCCAATATTGTTTGGGTCGAAAACCATTCTGCCCGCGTTTAATCGTTAGAGAATATCCGGGCTCAAGCTTATAAACACCTTTATATATGGTCTTTGGATCGGGAATATATCCAAAACCGAAATAATCTTCTATCGCAGTGGGATCAACATTTTTAGGCAGCAAAGGGTGCTGTTTTAAGGCTTTCAGTTCAGAGCCGAAAATGAATTGGCCGTTGCTTAACTCGGCATAAAACAATGGTTTTACACCCAGTCGATCTCGGGCCAAAAATAAAGTTTGGCGTGGTCTATCCCAAATTCCAAACGCAAACATGCCACGCAAGCGTTCCACGCAAGATTCGCCCCATGCCTGCCAAGCATAAAGAATCACTTCTGTATCGCAATGCGTCCTGAAGCTATAGCCCAACGCTTCCAACTCTTCGCGCAGTTCTGGAAAATTATAGACCTCGCCGTTGTAGGTCAACACCACATTGCCATCCTGACTGTGCATTGGCTGTTGGCCGCTGGACAAGTCGATAATAGACAAGCGGCGGTGCCCAAAGCCCAAACCAGGCTCGGTATGCAAACCGCCTTCGTCAGGCCCCCTGTGAAGCTGGGACTCGTTCATCCGCGACAACAAATTCCGATCTATTTCACTAGCACCTGTAATATCGAAAATACCGACTATGCCGCACATATGAGTTCTCTCTGTATCATTTACTGCTTGTCATAAACTTGTCGATAGCGGTTCACCATGCTATCGATTGAAAACTCCGCCTGAATCCGCTGAAGCGAAGCTTCGCCTAATTGTCGCCGTTTGCCGTCATCCAGCACCAATTCTCGCATTGCAGATGACATGCCCTGTACATCCTCTTTTTCTACCAGACACCCGGTTTTTCCGTCCAGCACCAGCTCGGGGTTGCCGCCGACTCGAGTGGCGATAACCGGCAATCCACTTGCCATCGCTTCCAGTATAGTGTTGGAAATACCTTCTGCCTTTGACGGCAATACGAAAATATCCAGACTGCGCAGGATTTCCGGGATGTCGTCACGCTCGCCGGGTAACCAGGCTTTATCGGTAAGGCTGGCGACATTCAATAATTCAATCGCTTCTGCTCGCAAAGGCCCGTCACCAATCAAAATCAAACGGGCTATTTGGGCAAATTCCGGAAAGTTTTCACAGGCATCGATAAATGCCCTAACCAGCGTCAATTGATCTTTCACGCCGTGCATGCGTCCAACTGTACCAATCACCAACTTTTGATCCAAATTCAGCGCGCAACCGTGCGGTCTTTGTCTAATTCCGGAACGAGGATAAAACGTTTTGGTATCGACGCCGTTACAGATGCGCGTGATTTTATCTGAAGAAATGCCCACTCGATTCAGCAGATAATCCTGTAAATGCTGCGATAAGGGAATGAAGCGATGAATAATTGAACCCAATATGCGCCGCAGCCATTGATACTTGATATTACTGCCGTCCGGATCGAAAACATCCCAACCATGCTCGCCATGCACCCGATAAGGCACGCCGGCTAACAACGCGCAAGCCTGATATTCGATTGCCGCTAAATTACGGGTATGCACGATAGCGGGTTGCCATTGTTTCAATAAGCGATAGACTGTATAAAACGACGCCCAATCCTGCCCTGGTCGCTTATGCAACTCATGGACAATCACATCTTGCCGCTTAATACGCTGGCTAAATTCGGTACTATCTGCCAAACAGATAATGGCGTGCCGGTAACTGTCTTCCGGTAAATGATTAAGGATATTGACCAGGCCGTTCTCCAGCCCGCCAATGCCTAGCCGATAAATGATGTGCACGATTAAGGGCGGCAACGGTCTGGACATTTATGCAGTCTCTCCCGCTAACAATCGGCACAAGCGTTGGCCGTTTTGCTCCCAACTGAAATCGCTTTCTACATAGTGGCGATTGACGTTAGCGGATTCGACCGACTGCTCCAAAAACCGTAAAACTTGGCAGGCAAAGTCTTCCGGAGCGTCGGCTATCGCCACCTGCAAATCTGCCCCACCCGGAATGCCTTCCATAGCCGCCGAGGTAGCCACTATCGGCTTGGCCATCGCCATGGCTTCCAGGACTTTGTTTTGAATGCCTCTGGCAATGCGTAAGGGCGCAACGACAACGTCCGCGTGAGCAACATAGGGCCTGACATCGTCAACACGACCGGTCACACTTATCGCTGCCTCTTTTTCCGCCAGTTGCAACACCTCTTTTGCCGGCTTAGAACCTACTATATAAAAACGTACATCCGGCAATCGGCTTTTTATGGCAGGAAATACCTGCTCGGCAAACCACGTGACTGCATCGACATTGGCCCAATAATCCATAGCGCCAGTAAACACAATAGTCTGTTGCTCGGCCGGAAACGGCTTCTCACACGACAAGTTTGGATCGAACCTGTCCGTATCCACCCCGTTGTTTACAAAACTGATCTTGGCTGCGGATTCCGGCGCCAAAATTTTGAACAAGTCTGCTTCTTGTTCGGATACAAATATTGTTGCATCGGCCCGCGCAGCGATGTGTTGCTCATAAGCCAACAACTTTTCGGCCTCTCGCCGATAAATCCAGCTTGCCGGCCAACGCTTGCTAAGCGCATATTGCTGCCACTTGTCGGAATCAACATCGACAAAATCGGCCACCCAATGCAAGTTGGTGTATTTCTCAACATATTGCGCCATCGGCGATGAAAAGATCATCACCCGCTCGATACCCTCTTCGTTGGTAGTCTTATCTACCCATTCCTGCAATTCGCGGTTACGGTAATACGGCAAACTCAAGGCTTCCCCACTCAGCAAGCCTACCAAGCTTTTAATTTTGCCGAACTTGGGATCCAAATCGATACAGCAAGTATCTGCGCAGAAAGGCTTTAAGGCATCGATATGCTGCTTATCATCCGGATCATCGATAAAGGTACCAAGGAATATCCGGTATTCAGCCGCTAAAGCCTGCAAAAAATGAAAGGAACGAATCTTGTCGCCTTTATTCGGCGGATAAGGTATTCGATGGACTAAGTAAAGTAATTTAGGCTTTGCCATCAACCCAAATCCTTGGCAAGCCAAGGGCCGACCAACTGGCTAATCGGCAGAGGTAAGCGCTTCCAAGCCGCAATAAACAAGCGGTATTTAGGATTGAGCGGATTGATTTCCGGAATTTGTTTGGCCTTGACCAGATCGACCTCGTAATAAAGCGGTTCCGGTTCGAAACCCCAGTGCTTTTTAAAGCGATACGAGCCTGTGCCAATTTTACTGCGACCATAATCGAAAACCCGGCATCCCTTTTCCACCCCGCGCCGCATCACTTCCCAATACATGAAATCGTTGCCTTTCAAATCACGGGCCGCGTCTGTGCCGCCGCCGTAATAGGGTAAAACTTCATCCTTGAAATAAAAACTCATCACGCTCGCCACTAATCGGCCCTCATGCTCTATCGTTAGCACCTCGCAACTCTCGCCGAATACATCCTGCAAAATTTGAAAATATTTTTTCGGAAATACCGGGGTGCCCAGGTTCCTGACACTTTCAGAGTAGGCGCTATATAAACGTTCGACATTATCGTCGATGACACTGGTAAGACCGGCTTTGATGCCAGCCCGCACCATTGCCCGCTGCTTGCGTGGAATCGCATTTAGATTTTTTTCTAAGTCAGGATCAAGTTCTTTTCTGAACGTGACATAGAGTTCTTTGTGGGGCCAATCGGGATGGCGCTGTTGCCGATTCCTCATCTCCATACTATCCACGCCCAATTCCCTGGCTAATTGTTGCGCTTTGGTTTGCAACGCTGCAAAAGCCTGATCGTTACTGGCAATAATCCCGCCATAAACGCAAAACGCGTTTGATACCAAAGAATTACCGAATAGCAAGCTGTTGACATGAGTCAAGGGCAAAATACCGGTGATTTCGCCATCTTGTTCTGCGTAGAAATAGTAAGTATCGTGACCGAAGGCTTGTTTGATTACCTGCTGCCAAGCTGATAAATGAAAGAAGCTGCCATCGGCCGCAGCCATAACATAGTGATCCCAACGCCCTCTTTGGGCTGGCTCAAGTAATTTGATCATGACTAACTATGATGATTTGTCTGTTTGCTTGGTTAGAAACACGCTCTGCATGGTATCCCAAGCAAAATCGGTCAGTAAGCTGTTAAGGCGATTTTGCATTCTATCCAGATTCAAATAATGTCTGAAACGGGTTTTAAACGACAAATCATGTTGCCGCGGCTGTTCTGGATCTATTTCCCAAGGGTGAAAATAAAAAATTCCAGACTGGTTTTCGTGTTTATTAAGGTGGCGGTAAGCCCATTTCGAAAACTGATACGGATACAATCGAAAAAACCCGCCGCCACCGCAGGGGATATTACGATCCAGTATTTTCAAAGTAGTGATCGGTATTTCCAACAGCTTAGGCGCGTTATCGGGCCTATAAGCAAAGCGGGGAGCGCCCGGCATACCGTATAAATCGTGCTTTACAGGATATATACTGGAACTGTACTGAAAGCCCTCGTCCTCCAATACCTCAAGTGCCCAGAGATTCTTTGCGCCTATCGAATAACTAGCGGCGCGATAACCCACAATTGGCTGACCGCCGATATCTTCGAGAATCTGCCGGCTAATCCTAAGATCTTCCCGGAACTGCTCCGGTGTTTGTTTGGTTACCCGGGTGTGTTGATAGCCGTGCGAAGCGAGTTCGTGCCCTTCATCGACAATCCGCCTAACCAGCTGCGGATAACGCTCAGCCACCCATCCCAATGTAAAAAAAGTGGCTTTAACCTGGTGTTGAGCAAACAAGTCCAGAATCCGCTGGGTATTCCGCTCAACCCGATGTGGCAGGCCGTCCCACTGACTGCGCTGGATATGGGCCTCGAATGCCGAGACCTGGAAATAATCCTCGACGTCGACGGTCATCGCATTAACACGCAATGGCAATGTCATATAGCCCTAACCCGCCAATTGATAACGACGCACAATCTCATCGACGATACGCCGAGCAGCGTTACCATCCCAATACTCCGGCACCCGGCCACTTTTACCCCCTGTCAGCAGAATTTCATCGACGCATTGCATTACTTTAGCTGGATTGGTTCCAACGATGGTATTAGTGCCCTCAGTAATCGTAATAGGCCTTTCAGTGTTCTCTCTTAGGGTCACGCAAGGCACACCCAATGCAGTAGTTTCTTCCTGTAAACCACCTGAATCGGTCAACACTAATTGGGCGGATTGCATCAGACCCAGCATTTCCAGGTAAGCTACCGGCGGTAACATGATGACTCTCTGTTCCGGCAAGTTACTAAGTAATCCTGCTTCTGCAATTTTTTGTTGTGTGCGCGGGTGAACCGGAAATATCACGAGTAGCTTTTGACTAATTTCCCCCACTACTCGAACCAAGCGCTGCAGTGTTTCAAGATCGTCAACGTTTGAGGGCCGGTGCAGGGTTAACAATGCATAGGATTTTTCAGCAACAAACTGCTTAGAGCCGTATCGTTTTAAGGTGTCCGACAATGATGAGGCTTTTTGACAGTTAGCGAGGAGTGAGTCGATCATCACATTCCCGGAAAAGCATATTCGCTCGGCGGCAATACCTTCCTTAATCAAATTATCCGCCGCCGCACGTTCCGTGGTGAATAACAGGTCGGAGAGCTGGTCAGTCAAAATTCGGTTAATCTCTTCTGGCATTTGCCGGTCGTAACTTCTCAAACCGGCTTCGACATGAATCACTGGGATATTCTTTTTTACCGCAACCAATCCGCAGGCGATGGTTGAATTAACATCACCCACTACCAGAACCGCAAAAGGCTTCACCTCATCCAAAATGGGCTCAAAACGCAACATGACATTTGCTGTCTGCACAGCATGACTACCGGAGCCAACACCTAAATCTCTGTCGGGCTCGGGAATACCAAGCTGTTGAAAGAACGTATCTTTCATTGCTTGATCGTAATGCTGGCCAGTATGCACCAGAAAAGGCGTGACGACATGCCTAATGGCTTGCAATTGCTTGAAAATAGGCGCCATTTTCATGAAATTCGGCCGGGCTCCAACTACGCAGACCAAGGCTTTAGGGGACATTTTTTGTTAATCCAGGGTGGTTGGTTCGCTGTAAACAGCATCCATATCTAATTGTAGAAGGATCGCTTTTCTGAGTAAGGCTTTTTCTTTATTCACACTGTTGCGGAGGTTGTTAACCACATCTTCGAGTCTGGCCATCCGATGCTCAAGTGACTCCGCGTCAGCGACATTATAACGATGCAATGAAGGCAAGGAATTTTCGCATTCCTCGTCAGCAGCCTCTAAAAGCATCTCCTCCTTTACCTCAACTATAACTTTGGTTACTGATTGCTCATCCAGCAATTTCAACTCTTCCAAGTATCCAAACAGGAGCAGCCGATCACACAAAGAATTAATGCGTCTAGGAATGCCACCGCTAAACTCGTGGATAGCCCCAAAAACAGCGGGTGTAAACTCTGGAGTTCCAGACCATCCCGCAGTTTGCAATCTAAACAGTATATATTCTTTGGTCTCATCCAAATCCAAGGGATCAAGCTGAAATGTAGACACGATGCGCTGCTTTAGTTGCTCCATGTCTGCAGAGTAAATGGTGCGTTTCAATTCGGTTTGCCCAACCAAAAACACCTGAAAGACAGGGTTGCCATTAACATCCAAATTGGTAAGCATGCGCAATTCTTCCAAGGATTGTTTTGGCAAATTCTGAGCTTCATCAACAATTAACAGCAATCGCCTGCCCTCTCTGGCTTTTTCCGCTATAAACTTCTCAAACCCTGACAATAAACTCGCTTTATCGGTAAGAGAAAATGAAAAACCAAAGGTCGATGCTGCCATCCGTAAGGTATCTTCGGGACCAACCTGGGAAGTCATCATCACGCCAATCAATAATTTCTCTTTATTCAGATTTTTTATCAAGCTCTTTACCAACATAGTTTTACCTGTGCCTGGCGAGCCTATTACCAGAACAAAGCCTTCTCCTTGCGTTAAACCATAATGCATATAAGCCAGAGCGCGTTTATGCACAGAGCTCTGGAAAAAAAAGTCTGGGTCGGCACTTAGTTGAAAGGGCTTTTGGGTGAGATTATAAAATCCGTCGTACATATGTATTATTTTTAGAATCGGACGTTAAAATTAGCTGTAGCCCTATTTTCAACATACCCACCAAATTGATCTGAATCCGAAATTTGATTGATATGTCTAAACTCGAGCCTAGTATCCATTAATAAAGGACGACCCAAATTAATTGGAATTCCTCGACTTACACCAAGGGAAACATCATATCGAGAATTACTAGACAACTCTCCATCCGTATGTTGCCAAGAAGGACGAAGGTATAGATCCATCCGCGGATTAAATTGCCATTGCCAACTTCCCGTCACCCCATAAGACATATCTTCGCCAGAGCGAGCCTCATATGTCCTTCGTTCGTTAAATACAGAGGCACTGTAGCTACTCTTACCTGTTTGATAGGAAAAAGTAAGATTGCCACGCTTTCTGATAATTACATCATTAACCAAATCAAATGGATTCAAAACCAACTGTGAATTATTAAAATTCGGACCCGGAATCAACGAAGGCCTACCAGTGATAGGGTCAGTCGGACCAGCTATAAGAAAGCCCTGTGCCACAAGATCTTGAGTATTGAGTGCCTGCGTTAAACTACCGGACGCATCACGACGGAAAAAACCCTGCTCTGCAAATAACTGTTGCAAAGTTGTAGTCTCTTGGGAGTAGTTAAACGCTATTGTCGCTTGCTTAAAGATATAGTTAAGGTTGGCATCCCAAGAATCCCCAATGTTCAAGCCGACATCCTTGTTGCGATAAGTTATTGTCGAGTTAAAGTTTTGGGATGGATTAAGATGTATCGTAGCGTGTTTGTTATTACCGATACCAACCTCAAGCGAGTACCACCGACTGGGCGTCCACTGCCCACCGAAAGTATAGAAAAAACCATTACTTATGCTGTTCCTCGTAGATTGAAAGTCGTTATTTTCAAAACCACCCTGCCCAAAAACGTTGAACTTATTATTAATATAGTATCTAGCATCACCTTGATACTGTTCAAATCTGACACTCTGCCCAATCTCTCTACTCTGTTCTTGTGAAGAATAATTTAAACCCCAATTAACTCTATTAAAATAACTACCGCTAGATAACCTAGCTTGACGAGTAAACGTATCGGAATCTGATACTAAACTCGACAACTGCGGCGTAACCGACACCCCATTTAAACTCTCGAAAGACGCGTTACTGTATCCGACTTTAGCCAAACCGGACGCAAACTGTCCAAAACGCGGGGTCCAATAAGGAGACACACTAAAAGTAGTAATATTTGAGCGCCCACCATTCCCAGAAATATTATCAGTAGTGACGAATGAGTTACTAATATTTTGCTGGCTTATTGAACTTTGAGTTTCCAGAAAAAGTGTGTTACGTACAGCTTGATACAAAGAATTCATATTAAGCTGATGATTTATATCTATCGCATCCCTACCACCAGCATTATATAGACCTTGCATACGATAATTTAAATTAAAACTACTCCAAGATGAAGCTCCTAATAAGGAAACGCCAGGGCTTAACTCAGTTACAAAACCACTTTTCTTATTACTTTCAGAAAGAGTCAAATTATCGGAAAATATCTCACCTGCAGATAAAGTCGGACTAAATCGCCAATCAAGCGCTTTTGAGACGCTAGGGTAGCAAACTAGTCCCAGATCAAAAGTAGCAAGCAAAGTTGCACCAAATAAACTACAAAGACGCTTTCTGTCACAAATGGCCATATTTTCCGTAACTGTAATTATGTCCGTATATATCTATTTCTTTTCTTGTTTTATTTAAAAGAGTCATAACAACATCGCAATTACTAAGCTTTGCAACCGACTCGTTAACTACGCTTTGAGGAGTAACTTCCGCAGCAATCACTAGCACAACCTGACCTACAAGTTCGGCAAGTATTTGAGCCTGAGTAGCGACGAGCAATGGGGGCGAGTCAAAAATTACTATACGATCCTTGTAGCGCCGACTCACTTCTTCCGCAAATAGATACATCCTTTGACTTGATAACAACTCCGTTGAGTACTTGTGCCTTTTACCGGCAGTGATCAGGCTCAGATTTGGAAGATCTGTTTTTAACAGAATATCCGAAAAAATAACTTTGTCATCTTCTAAATATTCTATTAAGCCACGATCACTATTGATCCCTAATTGCTTTGAGACACTTGGCTTTTCAACATCGGCATCTATCAGCAAAACTTTTTTATCTCTCTCGTTAGCGATGCTCAAAGCTAAGTTGATGGAAACAAATGTCTTGCCTTCCCCCGGCAAACTACTGCAAATCAGAATCAAATTAGACCGATTTATCCCATTATTTTCGGCGCCTTGTATATTATTAACTAACGGCCTTTTTATAACCCTAAACTCTTCCGCCAATTGAGATTTTGCATTATTATTATCTATAAAGCCATTTTCCGCTAAGCCGACCCAATCAACAATAACCTGCTGCTCAGCCGAAAATCCGTAAACAGCCTCTCTTGACTCAACCGAGTCAGAATTTCTTTCCCCGCTATCTCTAGGTGGTATATTTTTTATAACCGAATCTTGTCCATGACCGTCTACAACTAATCCTTGGCTCCCAGCCTTTTTTAGCGCATTTTCTATAATGCTCATAATGCTTACCTATTTAATACGACTTTACTTGAGTATCTCAAATATCATGATACCGACATAGCCGCTTAGCAATATTGCAAAAGTCAATATAAGCAACCAGTCGATATTATTGGTCTGACTTATACCTTGCGAAGTAAGCGAAACACTACCTAAGGATGGCAGCCCCGTCACAATTCTTACCTGCCTTGCTGACATAAATACTGGCCGTATAAAATAAACCAAAAACGCCACCCCGAACCCAAAAATTACTCCTGCTAAAAGAGCGAAAGAATAAAACAGCTTTCTATTTGGAGAAGTTGGTTTATTGGGCTTGCTAGGCGGATCAGCAATCTTGAACTTCAGACGAGACGTCTGGTCATCAACCCTCTCGGTAATATGCGCCTGCTCCCTGCGGTCCAGCAACTCTGAGTACTTTCCACTTATCGTTTCATAGTCCCTATTAAGATTTTTCATCTCGGTTTCAATCGTTAACCTCTCATTCAACCCTTCCTCGAGCTTTGAAATCCTATTTCGAATAGACTCAACCAGTGTCTGACTGGATGCAACTTCGGCCTGCGCGTTATCAAACCCCATCTTCAAGGCCTGTACATAAGGGTTTGCCATTTTCTCAGCCCCAATGCTTTCACTCTCCCCTGGAGCTACAACGAGGCTTGAGTCTGCCTGCCCAACCTTTGCTTCAGTATCTTGATTTTTTATGGTGGCAATCAACTTATCAATTTCAATTATCTCAGGGTGTCGTTCGGTATATTTGAGCAACATCTCGTTCCGCTTATCTTTAAGCGCTTCTATCCTTGCGTTATCGGCAGAAACTTCCTGAGTAGACGTAGGCAATCCCCAATCTTCGTCTGACTCTTGTATTTCAGCAACCTGCTCAGCCAATACATTTCTCCGCGAAATAGCTTGATCTAACGCCGTGTTAGCATCGAGAAATTGTTCCTTCATTTTCTGCAAACTCTGAAATTGATCTGAGCCGTTTAGCAAATCTATATTAGCCCGCTTAAACTCTTCTTTTGCTTTTTCAGCATCTTGCAATCTAATCTCGTATTCTCTTATCTGTTGTTCAATGAAACGCTGGGCTTCACTGGCATCAGCCAATGCTTTTCCCTCGGTCTGTTCTGAAAAAACAGTGAGAACAGCCTGAACCACACTCTTGGCTACTTCAGGGTCCTGGGAGGTATACGCAATATCAAATATATCCCCTCTCCCACCAGCTATGGTTATATCCTTCTTGAGCTTTTCGATCAATTCGGTTGTCGAACCAGAATTCTCTTGTGATCTACTTAGCTGCGATAAAGAAATAATTTTTTCTAGATTAGGTCTAGTGAACATAAGCTGCTGAATTATGCGAATGAGTGCAGATATATCAGGCTCAATGACCATACCCCTCATAAGAGGCCTAATAACTGTAGCTGAGTCAATATGAACTTTAGCTTTCGACTCAAATTTATCAGGCATCATAAAGATGTATGCCCAAGCACCCGAACAAACAACCAAAGCAAAAACAATCGCAAGTCGTTTGTACTTTAAAGTACCTTTCAAATAAAAATAAACTTCGGAAAGATCTTGCTGCATATTATCGAGCCATTGTTTCAATCAAAAAATTAACTAACATAGTACCCATCAATAAACTATCTTCTCACCAAAGTCTAAAAATAAGCGTCTGGGATAATTAAAATATCTCCCGGCATCATCAACACATTTGCTGACAAATCTGTATCGTCTATCAAGTCGTCAATCCTCACTCCAAAGGGCTTTAATTCTCCATTTACATCCCTTATCACGCTTGCTCTATTGCCATCCGCAAACTGATTTAGCCCAATTTGAATAATTACATCCAAGAGAGTCATTCCCCGCTCATATGGAATGGCCCTGCCCTGATAACGACCAATTCCTCCACCACCAGCGCCACCGGCGCCACCGGCTCCACCACCGCCGGCTCCACCGCCAATTCTCCCAATCACCCTAATCTGCTGAGTACTAATACCTTTGAAGCCACTTACCATTACGACGACCTGTGGACTTTTTATATAAGTCGATAGTACCTTCTCAATGTCACGAGCTAGTGCAAATGGGGTTTTGCCGCTCGCCAACAACTCCTCTACCAAAGGAACGGTAATCTTCCCATCTGGCCGGACAGGCGCTGAAGTAGATAACTCTGGGTTGCCCCAAACGAATATATTTACGCTGTCCCCAGGCCCTATCTGATAAGTATAATCAGCCGCCTGCTGCACATCTTCAAGCAATGGTTGCGAACACCCTATAAGATTCAATATAAGGGCAAACGCTACTAGATAACTCAATATTTTTCTATTAAATTTCGGCATAATCTCTATCTACGTAGTTGCTCAATTACCTGTTAGTTCTCTATCTCTTTAAGAATCTTACTCGCATCGTCTTTACCTGAAAAATCGCGTTTCTGCTTTTCAGATAGACTAAGAGCGTGCTTGAGTTCACTCATTGCAGTAGCTTTATTACCGGCATTCAAATGGGCGACACCCAAGTGATATCTAAATTCAGGCAGTTTTGGCTCCTTTAGAATCAAAGCCTGTAATAATTTTAGCCCCTCGGCGTTACTACCAGATTTAACCAATCCCCATGCATAAGTATCTTGGAAATATGGATTCTCGGAATCTATAAATACTTTCGACAGTTCAATACCTTGAGCGACCTCAGGTTGATTATTAGACTCCATCAATAACGACGCCAAATTGTTGGTAGCCAAACTTGGGCCTGGATTTTTATCTATCAAATTTTTATAGACTTTAATTGCATTTTGCTTATCCTTTAATTGCTCATACATACTAGCTAGAGCCATAGAAAGCTGAGGGTCATCTTGATTAATTTCCAATCCTTGCAAATACACGGGCTTCGCCGAACCTATATTCTTATTCATCATCACCTCAACCCTGGCTAGAGCGAGATAAAGCGATACCGCTTTTGGAGTATGCTTGATTTGATCGGACAATAGCTTTTTAGTTTTAACGAAATCATTATCAGCTAAATAAAGATCACTCAAAGCACCAACTACATTTAATTCGTCTGGATGATTGTCATGATGCTTCTCTAAATATGTTATTGCACGATCTCTTTGCTTTATTGACTCGTAAGATCTAACTATATTTATAAGTGAATTTAGATGATTAGGATGTTCCTGCAGCAACTTATCGTATAAAGTAATGGCCTCTACATACTTACCTGTCCCCTGCAAAATATTGGCCTGGAGATATGCGGATAGAGACTTATCCTTGGAGAAAAGCGATAAACGCTGGCTAGCAGCTTGCGCTCCGTCCCATTTTTTTTCCAAAATATCCAATTCGGCCTTACTAGTAAGGAGTAAAACATCATTTTGTTTTATTGTTAATGCTTTTTCCAGATATTGCCTAGCATTTTCCTTTTGCCCGGACTGCAAGTAATTACGATAAACATGAGTAAAAGCCACCAAATTAGCTGGATTAGCTTCTAACGCCAGCTTAAAATTTTTCTCAGCCTGCTTCGTGTCTTTCTTTATTAAATAAGCTTGACCCAATAGACTGTAGACATCATCAACATTACTTTTGCTCCATATGAGCTTATTAAGAAAATCTAACGCTTCATCTGTTTTGTTTTGCGCCAACAACAAGCGGCCTTTAAGCAAGTTCGCCCGGATAAAATCTGAGTTGACATTCAATATATCTGACAAAGAACTCTCTACGAAACTAAATTGCTTATTTGACAGTGCAATTTCCGCCAAAATTACCTGGGCAGTTAACCCTAATTCATTATTCTTTTCTTGATCAACGACTTGCTGCAAACCCTTTTTAGCGTGATCGACATACCCTGACCCGGCCATCCATTTCGACAATTCTAATAATACTTTTGGTCGTTGCTGATTACGATTAAGCATGGACTCATATTCTGAAATAACTCGATCCTTAGCCCGCGCATTTAGAAACTCTATCAAAACAATTTCCGGCTCGACTTTATCGCTCGACTTTTCAACCATTTCTCTTAGGAGACTCTCAGCAACGTCAAGTTTATTGGTCATCGAATAAATTGTAGCCAAGCTCAATTTAAAATTGCTGGTATCTGGATACAACTCAATAAGTTCTTTATAACCTTTTATCACGCTATCAGTGTTATTGAGCCCAGCATCCAGCTTGATTTTCAATAAACGTAACGGCAAATTTTTCGAATCGTTTTGCAAACCCTTATTCACCAACCCCATGGCCTTGTCTATTTCTTTTTTCTCAACAAAGAAAGCCGCCTTTATTGACAATGCCTCGACGTTGTCTGGGTTATCATTTAACACCAAGTCAACTATCTCTTCCGCCTGATCTTTTTTCGATTGCTTAATATAAGCTGTAGCCTTAATTAGTTTCGCGTCAATATTGTTTGAATCGCTTGCTAAAACTGAGTCGGCCTGCTCTAATGCTTTCTCAGTATCTCCAAAAATAATATTAAGCTTTCCTAACTTTATTTTCGCACCGATTAAACCAGGGTCTAACTCTAACGCTCTAATCAAATTCTGTCGCATCGATTTGAAGTTATTATTTTTCTCATCTAAGAGAGCCATATAGTAATAAGTCTCACCAAACTTATCGCTATTTTGATTAGACGTCTTCAGCTCAAGCAATGCCTTGTCGAAATCGCCTTTGTCAAAAAGCTCCTTACCTATTCTCAAATGTTTTTGAGCTGTTTCTTCTGGCGAAGAGCATGCGGCTGATTGCAGAAGTATCGAACACGCCAAAAATACAGAACCGATTAGATTTTTTTTCATCCTGTTACCAACACTCCAAAACTTATATTTAGCTACCATATTTGTTACGCCGAAAGCGCATTTAACCTAACCCCGAAAATATTAGTTAACAATGCTTCTTTTTATCCAAGAATATAACTCTAGCAAATCGGGATGCATATTTTTCAAAACGGCCTGAGTTGTAATGAAATAAGGGGCGCGTATTCCATGATAATCAATATCCTTACCAACTCGCTGAAAATCTATACCTGACCTATGCATCAATCGTGGCAAAAACGGCTCCATCATCGCAAATACGTTAGTTCGTTCATCTACTTCCGTCAAAACTGTCGCTGCAAAAAAACAAGCAACTGCTATTGACGAAAAAGTCCTCTGCTCTTGCGGCGAAAACTGTAAACCGTTAATTTCGCCAAAACGCGTCAAAGCCTCACCAGTACGTCGTCGAAATGCGCCATCAACAGCTAGTCTTGAAATTTCACATACAGTGTTTCTTTGGAGCTCTAAGCTATCTATCAATTTATTATCTAGACTAGCACCACAGTGCTTTTCCAATGGTAGCGGCTCAGACTCCCTATTTCCGATAGCTGGTACAAGTCTTACACAACCAGCCGGCATTCCAGTTTGCAGATGGGTGATTAAACAATGACGAGAATATTGATCATAATCATCCACCTCAAGTTGATTCTCAAAACGTTCAACAGACTCATATTTGAACTCTTCGCAATAAACGCGATACCTCACTTTAAACACATATTCTTTTTGAGCGTCACTTTGAGCGAGGTCAACCCTAAAGTAGCGACTAAAACTTTCTGCCAGAGATGACTTAGACGCAACATCCATGTTTTCCTCTCATTGCCGCGAGCGCCATCCCGTCAAAGATATTTATCGATGTCATGCGCTTTGATTCCCCATGCGAGTAGATGCTCGATACGATCATTTGCTAATGCCAACCGGTTGGACATGGCCTGAAAAAGCCCTTTCAGAAATAAATACCCTTGCACAGGATGATCATCCAAATAGATGCTAAGCATATCACTGCGAACTTCAAGCAGACATACGTCGGTTATTGATACAACAGAAGCTGTTCTTACGGTCGGTTCGTACAAACAGACATCTCCAAAAACTGCTCCAGCTTCCAAATCGCAAAGCCCCGGACTTATGCGCCGATTCCCGTCCAATTCTGCCCCACCTAACACCCTGACCTGGCCTTCTTCAAGCAAAAATAAAGTTTTTCCTTGTTGACCTTTTTCTATGATGGTCTCACCCGCGCTTAGACTGTATCGTTTCCAGCCAGAACCCTCGGAGAATTGCTTATTGGCTAATACATCGCTAAATAATTCGTTCATGTCCATCAGAGCTTTCAAAGTAATGATCAAGCGTGCTGCGTTTAAGGTCGTATAATGGGGCGATGGATCTCTTGAAAAACACTAGCACATCATCAGTAAATGCAAAGCTACATCTATTATAGTTACTTGAGCGCAGCAATTGCTTATAGTCTTTTACTTTTGTATGCTTGCACTAGGAAAAACTTGCACGCCCCCTTCATAGTAGCAGTTCTGTGCTCGATAGCCTGGTGTATAAGCGTAATTCTTTCAACAAAAAACAGCCATTTCTTCTATGCTGACACTCTACCCTACGAAACACTCCGTAATGCATCCTGGTTTTTACAACTTGGATTATTGCTGTCTAAGCAGCGATATAATGATCACAAGCAAATATTTAAATCTAAGTTTAGCTTAGTCGCAGTCATAATTTTTGCTGTAGTGCTAACTATCGAGGTCTTCTCCACCCCTCTAGGCTTCCTTCGAGAACATCTAAATCTGGACCCTCGTTTCTCATCGCACGTTGTATTCGCTGTATTTGGCCTTATTTTGGTAGAGCAGCTTTACCGTAGCACCCCTCTAAAGCAAAGGTGGAATCTCAAGTTTCTGTGCATAAGTCTAGGCTCACTTTTTGCGGTGGACTTACTGGTTTATAGCAAGTCGTTGCTATTCAGCACCCTCGACTTCGGACTATGGCAGTCTCGAGGTGTAATCAACACACTGATGACGCCGTTTTTGGCAGTCACACTAACCCGACTAAAGCTTAACAGTCAAAGCACCGAACTGACAACACCCCGTAAAACAATTTTTTACACAACGATCCTTTTCGGTTGCGGCCTTTATTTAATCCTCATGTCATTTGCCGGTTTTTATATCAAACGCGCAAATACGGAATGGGGCGAAGTTGCACAAACTCTATTTATTTTTCTTGCCATTCTCCTGCTTATTATCCCGTTCACATCAGGTAAAATCAGAGCAGTATCTAAAGTCTACTTTAGTAAACATTTCTTCCATTACAGCTATGATTACCGTGAAGAGTGGCTCAAAATCAGTAAATCGCTCGCCAAGCTTGAGTCTCTTGACGAGCTAAAAGGGTTCATCATAACCACCTTGACAGACTTGGTAGAGAGCGCGGGGGGAGGATTGTGGTTAAAAAATGATCAAGGCCAGTTTTTTTTAGCTGCTGAGCAAAATCTCAAGCTTACACCTCAGGAAATCGAATACCTCCAAAATTTAGACGATCTGCCTCAATATCTTGCCAATAAGCAATGGGTGATCGACTTTTTCGAACTAGCTCATGCTCCAGAGGTTTACGATGACATCGATTTATCACCATGGTGCTACGAGGATAGCCAAGTTTGGCTTATAGTTCCGTTATTCCATCTAAATAAGCTCGAAGCTTTTGCGGTACTGACCCAGGCACGTGCACCGCGAAAACTTGACTGGGAGGACCACGACCTCTTGAAAACAGTTGGGATGCAACTTGCCAACGCTATAGCTCTAAATCGAACAAGCGAAGAACTTGCCAATAATCGTCAATTTGAGACTTACCACCGCCTGTCCGCGTATCTAGTGCACGACCTCAAAAACCTGGTAGCCCAAATCTCATTGATCGTGAAAAACGCGGAAAAACATAAACACAATCCAGACTTCTTCGACGACACGATAGATACGCTAAACAATGTAGTTAAGAAAATGCATCATATCGTCGAGCAGCTAAAACAAGGCGAAACCAACGCAACCACGGCTAACACATTTATCAATCTAGTGGAATTGGTTAAAAATATCGCGCAACAACATCGCGGCACACCAACTTTGCAGATGAGCACAACATTGAGCGATTGCTTTGTCACCGCCGACAAAATAAAACTAACAAACATCTTGACAAATTTGGTTCAAAACGCACAAGACGCCACTACAAAAAGCGGTGGTTGGGTTAAGCTTGAATTAACAAAAAACCAAGACTATGCTGTCGTCAAGATAATTGACAACGGCATAGGCATGGAAAAACAGTTTATTGCTGAGCGTCTGTTCAAGCCGTTCGATACGACAAAAGGCAATGCTGGCATGGGAATCGGCGCCTACGAAGCCCGCGATTACATTCTAAAGCAATCTGGAAGTATCCGGGTTGATAGCAATCCAGGTCAAGGCACCGCTTTCACCATTCAGTTACCACTAGCTCAGCGAGTTTCCGCCAGGCAAGGAAATAATGACTAACTCTAAAGTACTCTTGATTATCGAGGACGACCCAGGTTTACAAAAACAGCTCAAGTGGGCCTTCGAGCAATATGAAGTAGTAATAGCAAGTAACAGAGATGAAGCAATAGTAGCCCTTAGGCGTTATGAGCCAAGCGTAGTTACCTTGGATCTAGGCTTACCACCCGACCCTAGCAACGCCACAGAAGGACTAGCAACTCTCAAAGAAATCCTCGAGTTAATACCGGCTACAAAGGTAATCGTGGTAACCGGCAATGATGACCGAGCGAATGCCATTCACGCTGTGGCATTAGGCGCTTATGATTTTTATCAAAAACCGGTTGACCCTGATGTCTTAGGTTTAATTATAGAAAGAGCATTTCAGCTAGACGCACTGGAACGCGATTATCAAATATTGCAACAACAAAAACCCCTGACGGGCGTTATAGCAACCAGCCCTCAGATGCAGTCGGTCATGAGAATGATCGAAAAGATTGCCCCGACCCAAGCAACCGTACTGCTAATCGGCGAAAGCGGTACCGGCAAAGAGTTGATGGCAAAAGCCCTACATCGCTTAAGCACGCGCGCATCTCAGCCTTTTGTAGCGGTTAACTGCGCCGCCATTCCAGAAACACTGCTAGAGAGCGAATTATTCGGCTATGAGAAAGGTGCATTCACCGGCGCGGTAGCACAAACCAAAGGCAAAATCGAATATGCGCAAGGCGGAACATTCTTTTTAGACGAAATAGGCGATCTACCTTTTGCGTTACAAGCTAAATTACTTCGATTTATCCAGGAACGCGTCATAGAACGCTTAGGAGGCCGAAAGGAGATTATTGTCGATGTGCGCATCATCTGCGCAACTCATCGCCATTTGCCCGACCTTATTGCGCAAGGCAACTTTCGGGGAGATTTATATTACCGGCTTAGCGAGATCGTGGTTGATATTCCGCCCCTACGCGAGCGCGAAGGGGACATCATCACCATCGCTAACGCCCTTATTCAAAGATATTGCCGCGAGAACAATTCCAAGGAAAAACACTTTTCCCATGACGCAGCCCGCGCCCTAGAGACCTACAGTTGGCCGGGCAACATTCGGGAGATGGAGAATAAAATTAAACGGGCTGTCATCTTATCAGACAGCAATTTCGTTACTGCTGAAGAACTGGAGATTGGTAGCGATAACGACAAATCCATGCCGCTAAATCTAAAGTCGGTGCGAGAAGCCGCTGAAACCATCGCTATCAAGCGGGCTCTTACCTACGCAGACCATAATATATCCGAAGCAGCCAAACTATTGGGAGTTACCCGTCCGACTCTGTACGGTTTATTTGAAAAGTACGGGCTTCAATCTCTGTTGCGCAATCATGATGAACATATTGAGTGACGCCGATAGCCTAACGTCGAGAAATTTGCGGTTGGCGGCAAAACTTTATAAAGACGCCAACAGTGGGACTAAGCTCTAGCCACATAAGAAACGACACCAATTTGCTTTACCTGACGCCTACCCGCCTCTTTGTCAATATCAGAATACATCCGAAAATCATTTCTGTAATCCTCTAACCATAACGGATTTTCCAGAATTTTCTTAACACTCAAATAGTAAGGTTCCCGCGAGCTTTGGCGCGGACTAGCATTGCCTACTTGCTGAACATCAAAACCTTGCTTTTTAACTAAAGACGCCAGTGCCGGATTGTATAGGGTATACCAGTGCTTGATGCCATTGCGGGCAGAATAAATCGCCGCCGCTCTATAAAGTCCCCACATGATATTTCTATTCATATTGCCGCAGTCATGCAGAAAACTAATTTTTCGACTTTCTTCAGTCACATCGACTGACGTGTTTCTCAAAGCAAAACGCCTTGCTTCCTTAATAATGCACAACCTGGATATTTCGACGGAATTTTTGTATCTATCTCTAGATAATCGCTCAAAAGCAACTCCGCTTTCCTGAAAAGGAAACACTTGACCTTTGTGCATCACCATCCTTATTCCACCCAACCACTGCCTAGTGTATCGATGCCTAACTAAAAAATGAACAGCACAATTGTCCCATTCATCTTTCTCTTGTTGATCGGGGAACCGCCGTTTATCTTCTAAACCCACTTCCTCGCAATAAACCCGATATCTAAGTTCATAATGGATTTTTTTAGTTTCCGGCGTATCCGCCAAAAAAACCTCAAAACAATTGTCAAAAGACTGCTTCTGTCGATTCAAGAGACACCCTACCTAAGCAAAGAAAAATCCCCAACAAGTTCAAGCAACTAGTTACTTTCACTCGCACTTAGCTGAGATGGTATCGCAAATGGAGTTAATTTCAATATATATTGTAAAAAAAACCGACACTAAAAATATTTGCTTTTTAGTTACACTGTTCAATTCAGATCGCGTTCCAGCGTAAATCCAGCGTGAACGAATAGTCCCGATTTAGCTCCTCAGCAGGTAATTCCAGCACGGTATCCGTTGGCGTATGGCCATGTTGCCAGAAACGACTAACTCGTCGCCCTTCGGCTTCGTAGGCGTTAACAGGCAGGGTGTCATAATTGCGACCACCCGGGTGAGAAACGTGATAAGTGCAACCGCCTATAGACCGACTGTTCCAGGTATCAACTAAATCGAATACCAGGGGTGCCTGCACCCCAATAGTGGGATGCAAAGCCGAAGGTGGGTTCCAGGCGCGATAGCGGATGCCCGCCACCAACTCCCCTTGCTTGCCGGTAGCACGAAGGGGCACTCTACGGCCATTGCAGGTCAATGCGTAGCGTTCACCTATGGCACCGCTTAGTTTAACCTGCAAGCGTTCCACCGATGAGTCAACATAGCGCGCGGTACCGCTACTGGTAATTTCTTCACCTAGAACGTGCCACGGCTCTATGGCCTGGTATAGATCCAACTGCAAATCGTCAACCCGCAAGCTACCAATCCTGGGAAAGCGAAACTCCAGAAAAGGAGCAAACCATTCGGTCTTGAACTCGTAACCAGCCGTCTGAAGATCGCGCGCTACATCGTAAATGTCGCTGGCAACAAAGTGAGGGAGCATAAAGCGATCATGTAACTGGGTACCCCAACGTACCAACGGCTTTTTGTAAGGCTCACGCCAGAACCATGCCACTAGAGTCCTTAGCAGCAGCATTTGCATCAGGCTCATTCGTGCATGCGGCGGCATTTCAAACGCACGCAGTTCCAACAGCCCAAGACGTCCGGCATCGGTCCCAGGCGCATAGAGTTTATCTATACAAAACTCGCTACGGTGGGTGTTGCCGGTCATATCCACCAGCAAGTTGCGGAATAATCTATCCACCAGCCAAGGCGCAGTTACTTCGCCGTCAGGCATTTGTTGAAAGGCAATTTCCAGTTCGTAAAGACTATCGTTGCGGGCCTCATCGACTCGTGGCGCTTGGCTGGTCGGGCCGAGAAACAAGCCGGAAAACAAATAGGACAGAGCAGGATGATGCTGCCAATAGGTCACCAGACTACGCAACAAATCGGGGCGCCGCAAAATAGGACTGTCCGCAGGCGTGATGCCACCCAAAGTCACGTGATTGCCACCACCGGTTCCGGTGTGACGACCATCCAGCATGAACTTCTCGGTGCCGAGCCTTGTTAAGCGCGCCAACTCATACAAGGTCGTGGTGTTATGCACCAATTCTTGCCAACTGGCGGCCGGATGGATATTTACCTCGATCACACCCGGATCGGGCGTCACCGGCAAACGGGTCAGGCGCAAATCATGCGGCGGCTGATATCCCTCAATCACTACCGGCATCTTTAGCGCCGCAGCAGTCGACTCCACCGAAGCAATGATGTCCAAGTAATGCTCTAACTCGGTTGTGGGAGGCACAAACACATACAACCGACCGTCACGCGTCTGTACCGATAATGCGGTATGCGGCACCCATTCTGGATCGTGCGGCGTTTCATCATCTGCCGCTTCCATTTCGTTTGGATGTAATTCCTGCTTCGCCATTTGGCTGTAACGACGACTCACCTCGGAATCGATATCGCCTAGGGGTTCCACCGGCTCGTAAAGACTGCGCTCATGGGCATGATCGCGCTCTTCGAACGGCACCCAAGGCAGACTGTTCAACGGTAGGCGCAAACCCATCGCCGAGTCGCCCGGCACCAGGAACATCTCACCGCGCCGAAACTCCCAAGCAGTGCTACTCCAAGCACTGTCCTGGTAACTCCAGTGCAGCGGCAGAACATAACCAATTGGCGCGCCGAGGTCCGCGCTGAGCAATTTGGTCAGACGCTGACGTTCCATATCGTCTTTTAAATCAACCTGCAAAGGATCAAGGTTTTTCGGTACCAGACCCTCCTGCAACAGGTAGTAAATTGGATCTTCGTAACCCGGCAGAATGAACTCGCCTGCCAAACCCAATCGTTTGACTAACTCACGAATAAAGGCTTCAGCCTGCTTGGTCTCAAAACCATAATCACGGCTCTCATCCGCCAACAAGGCCGGATTCTTCCAGATAGGTTTGCCATCTTTGCGCCAAAAACAAGCCAACTGCCAGCGTGGTAAAGCCTCACCTGGATACCATTTGCCCTGACCAAAATACAACAATCCGCCGGGCGCAAAGCTGTCACGCAAACGCCTGACCAACTTGCCGGCCAATTTGCGCTTTTCCTCGCCATCCGCATCCGTGTTCCACTCCGGCGCATCCATATTATCGATGGATACAAAAGTTGGCTCACCGCCCATGGTTAAGCGCACATCACCGGCTTTCAGTTCGGTATCGACCTTTTCGCCAAGACGTTCGATGTCTGCCCATTGCCTATCGGTATAGGGCTTGGTAACACGAGGATCCTCATGAATGCGACTGACACGATTGGAAAACCCGAAAGTGGTCTCGGCCTTGCCGACAAAACCGCCGCTGACCGGGGCAGCGCTGACATAATCTGCGGTACAAGCTAGTGGGATATGACCTTCACCGGCAAATAACCCGGACGTTGGGTCTAGACCAACCCAGCCCGCTCCAGGAATATACACCTCAGCCCAAGCATGTAGATCGGTAAAATCGTGATCGGTACCGGAAGGACCATCCAGCGACTTGACATCCGCCACCAGTTGCACCAAATACCCAGACACAAAGCGCGCAGCCAAACCCATATGCCGTAACACCTGGACCAACAACCAGCCCGAGTCTCGACAAGAACCCAATTTTTTTTCCAGGGTTTCTTCGCAACTTTGCACACCCGGCTCCATCCGAATGGCATAGTTGACGACCTGATTCACAGCCTGATTGATGCCCACCAGAAAATCGACGATGCCTTGCTTGTCCCGTTTCAATCCAGCCAAAAAGGCTTGCAGCAAAGGCCCTTGCTCACGAATTTCTAGGTAGGGCGCAAGTTCCTTGGCCAATTGTTCCGGGTAAGCAAACGGATAATGCTCGGCGTACTCTTCCAGAAAAAAGTCGAAGGGATTGATCACCGTCATATCGGCGATCAGATCCACCTCTATCGAAAATTCGGTAGTTTTTTCCGGGAACACTAAGCGGGCAAGGTAATTGCCGAACGGATCCTGCTGCCAGTTAATGAAGTGCTTATCCGGCTTGACGGTCAGCGAATACGCGCTCACCTCCGTCCGCGAGTGCGACGCTGGTCTCAGCCGCAAGACATGGGGACCCAGTTGAACCGGGTGATCGTAGTGGTAACTGGTTTTGTGATTAATCGCGACTCTAATACTCATGCTGGCACCGAACTGCTGGCTTCGCTTTCAGCCTGCAATAGCCTTAAATTTTCTTCCACGCCCGCCGCGTGCGTCAATTCCGCCACGTTCTGCTTGGTGAAAAAGCCGTCGAAATCGCCGAAACGTTGCACATATTCAACTATCAAAGAGGAATGCTCCGATGCACTGGAAAATATCTGCTTCAAGCCTTCCTCGCGCGAACCGATCACATCCAGCAGAAAGTCCTTGCCCCTAGCCCTGATGGCCTGAACCACATAATCGATATTGGCTTGGCCGCCGATCTCGCCATCCGCCACTTCCAACGCAACATGATGCAAGCGCGGGCCATAGTTACGCACAAAACTCTCGGTCGGCGACGGCAGGCCTACAAGGTGATTGACAAAATAAGGATGATTGGCTGCGGTAAACACTTTGGCCGGACTAATCCGTTCTTCGGGATAATGAATACTTTTGGTGACATTGGTCGACGAATTCTGATTAGCAATATCGTAGGAACCCCAGTAATAGTAACTGGATAGGGTTAGATATTCCAAAATAGCCACCTCCCGATTCTGGCTGTAAACCCGGGTAGCTAAATGATCGACAGGCCGAATCAATTTATCCAGGCCCAATTCTTCCTGAATTTCCTTGGCTTGCCGGTAACCGCGATTCACGTCATCGAGAATCACGCTGTTGCCCAATGCATACACTCTTATATCTTCTGGCGGGCGTTCCCAGTAAGCAACTATGTTATGCGTATACGGCGATGGTTTGACGATGGCCATATTACCCGGCAATTCCAATTTTCGAATTTGATCCTGATTGAAGAAGCGAATTTCCCTGGCTTTTTGCTGCTCGACCACTTCATGCAAATTGCTGACGCGAAAAATCTCTCCCATATACCGCGAATTGGGTTTGTGCGCACCGATCGGGTAGACCTCGTTCAGGCTACGGAAGATATCGCCACGACCGGGGACCCGCACCTCCCGGACCAATAGGTCGGGTGAATTCATGTCAATACGCAGCACATGGGTCCAATGACCTTCCGATTCCAACGTCACCAGATAGTGATAAGGTGTCATCAACGCCAATTCGCTGACGTAGGCCGCTGAGCACCCCGGCTCCACCGTCAACATTAACGCATCGATTTCGCGGATCATCTCGGTCAGACCTGTCCGATCCCGGTTTTCTAGCAATTTGAGCAGAAATTCGTCAAACCAGGGCGAATTGGCCTTGTCGCCCTGCTTGGGGTGGATTAGTGAATTTATCATCCGTTTACCTCTAACTCTATGTATCCATTAGGCTGAATCGCAAACAATTCCGTCAAACCCCAAAAAACAAATACTTACGACAGGGGTTAATCAAGCGCTTATTCCGGCCCGTTTAAAAAAGCCCGCTGAATTTCGGCACCAAGCACATTGTTGCGTAAAATGAAATCCTGCAAAAACTCGTGCAAGCCGACAGTAAAAATATCCGCCATCCGCCCGTAATGAAGCCGCGCATGATTTTCGCCGGCCAGTCGCAAACATTCCTGCCCCCGCTGCCGACACAGTTGCTCCAGAATGGGCGCCAATTCGTCGTAGCAAGCATGCAATGAACGCGGCATATCGTCCCGCAAAACCAGCAATTCTGCTACTTTCCAAGGCTCTATAGTATCCCGAAACACTTTTTGATAGGCCTCAAAAGCCGACACCGAGCGCAACAAGGAACTCCATTCGTAATAGTCGACCTGAGCTTCCTGGGCTTCCACAACCGGCAACAGCAACTGATATTTGGCGTCTAACAGACGCGCAGTATTATCAGCCCGCTCCACAAAGCTTCCCAAACGCACAAACTTGTAACTATCGTCGCGCAACATGGTACCGAAGGTGACGCCGCGAAACAGATGAGAACGGGACTTTACCCAGTCGCAAAACTCACAAATATCGGCTTCGTTTAAACCCTGGCGAATCCGTTGCCTCAGCTCCAACCACAAGGCGTTGACGGTCTCCCACATTTCCGAAGACATTGCCACCCTTACCGCGCGGGCATTCTCGCGCGCCGCGCCCAAGGCACTGACGATGCTGGACGGGTTGCGCTCATCCAAAGCCATGAAGTGAATCACATTGGCCGCAGTATAACCCGAGTAATTTTTCTCGAAAGCCTCAATATCATCTGCGATCTGCACTGGCGGTTTCCAGCGTGCCGTTTCGTCATAAGCGCTATTGGCGACTAGAGACATCCGATAGGTCACGTCCAACACCCGCGCCATATTCTCGGCACGCTCTATGTAACGCGCCATCCAGTAGAGATGATCAGCGGTACGACTCAGCATGGCGCATCTCCATTTAACACCCAAGTGTCCTTGGTGCCGCCGCCTTGCGAGGAATTGACAACCAAGGAGCCCTCACGCATCGCCACCCGGCATAAGCCGCCCGGCACTAGAGTTACGGTTTTCCCGGACAGTACAAAAGGCCTTAAATCAACATGCCGCGGGGCGACGCCGGCTTCCACCAAAGTCGGACAAGTCGACAACGCCAAAGTGGGCTGAGCAATATAATTGTCCGGCTCGGCCAAAATACGTGCGCGAAAGTCCTCAATTTGTTGTTTAGATGAAGCGGGGCCAACCAACATGCCGTAACCGCCGGAACCCTGTACTTCCTTGACCACCAGCTCCGCCAGATGATCCAGCACATAGCTGCGATCTTCGGCATTTTCCAATTTATAGGTTGGTACATTGGACAAAATCGGCTCCTCGCCCAAATAAAAACGTATCATTTCAGGGACAAAAGTGTAGGTGGACTTATCGTCCGCCACGCCAGTACCAATCGCATTGGCTAAAGACACACCACCGTTGCGATATACCGATACCAAGCCCGGCACACCCAACATCGAATCCTCGCGGAAAGCTTGCGGATCGAGAAAATCGTCATCAATGCGCCGGTAAATCACGTCAATCCGCTTCGGCCCTTCGGTGGTGCGCATAAACACTGCATTGTCCTTGCAGAACAAATCCTGACCTTCGACCAGTTCGATGCCCATTTGTTGCGCTAGAAACGCATGTTCGAAATACGCGCTGTTGTAGGCTCCGGGTGTGAGTAACACCACGGTAGGATCGTAAACACCGGGTTGCGCAACTGCACGTAGGTTGTTTAGTAACACCTGCGGATAATGCTCGACCGGCGCCACCGCATAACGCCGGAATAACTCCGGAAACAAGCGCATCATCATCTTGCGGTCTTCCAACATATAGGAAACCCCCGATGGCGTGCGCAGATTGTCTTCCAGCACGTAAAATTCGTTCTCGGCGGTACGCACAATGTCAACACCGGCAATGTGCGCATAAATGCCGCCCGGCACATCGACGCCCTGCATTTCCGGCCTATACATCTCGTTTTCCAGAATGCTGGCAGGGACGATACCGGCCTTGATGATTTCCTGCTCGTGATAAAGATCGTTCAAAAACGCGTTCAGCGCCGTGACTCGCTGAATCACGCCGGCCGACAGCACCCGCCATTCCGTGGCGGCTAGAATCCGCGGCACTACATCAAACGGAATCAGCCGCTCCGCACCCGCTTCGTCACCGTAAACGTTAAACGTGATGCCGACCCGGCGGAACAGCATTTCCGCTTCTCGGGACTTTTGCATCAACTGGGCATGATCGGTACCGCTCAGCCACTCCGAAAAAGGTTGATACAGGCGCCGCACGCTGCCGGTTGGCGTACGCATTTCATCGAAAAATGTATTTATATTCATAACCATCCATCAGCAATCCACATGCCAATCTTATTAATGCCTATTTATCAAAAAGTTAAATCGCCGCTTCGTCGTCTAAATCGCATTACGCACCACAATAGTGCGACGCTCGGTTGCAAGCGCCCTGAAAACGAACAGACCCGCTAAAACCCGATTGTCATTTCCACGCGCTTTGATTATTGTTGCCGGCCTCAATCAGCAATCGCGGCGAGGCCAAACCGATGCATACAGCTTTTTTCACGATATTCGGCGAAGTGCTATTTGACCACTTTCCTGACGGCAGCCGGATACTGGGCGGCGCACCATTTAATGTCGCTTGGCATCTGCAAGCCTTCGGCCGGCAAGCCCTGTTTATTAGCCGTGTGGGAGAGGATGATACTGGCAGCGAAATTCTCTCTGCCATGCAACGTGCAGGAATGACTCGATCCGCCATGCAAATCGACGCCGCTCATCCGACCGGCAGCGTCGCGATCAGCATAACAGATGGGCAGCCCTGCTACCGAATTCTCGACCGGCAAGCTTACGACTACATCGATACGCAGGCATTACAGCACCAACCTCAGCAAGGCTTGCTTTACCACGGCAGCTTGGCATTACGAAACCCGGTCTCCCGGCAAACCTTGCTCGATTTGAAACAAAGCTGGAATGGCCCGCTGTTTCTGGATGTCAATCTGCGTGCACCTTGGTGGCGAACCGAGGAGGTACTGGAGTGGATTGCCGACGCAGATTGGTTGAAACTGAACGACGAAGAGTTGGAATTGCTGCTGCCGGGCGATCAGGAATTAGCCGACAAGATGCGCCTATTGCAGCAGACCTATCAACTGACCGGCCTAGTGCTGACTCGCGGCAGCCAAGGTGCCATGGCGCTGGACACGGGTGGAGAACTGTTCAGCATCGTTCCCGACCGAAATATCGAAATAGTCGATACGGTCGGGGCCGGGGATGCATTTGCGGCAGTGTTGTTAATGGGCATTGCCGAAGACTGGCCTATGCCTCTGACCCTAAAGCGGGCGCAGGATTTTGCGTCGGCGCTGGTCGGACGTCGCGGCGCAACCATCGCAGATCCGAGGTTTTATCAAGGATTTATTGAAGCGTGGAGACAGTAGAGACGCAAGGTCTTGCGACTCTACTGCAGCTATCAAGACTGCTGTCTGGCAGGCACCCCGTCAGACCAGTCGCCGGATTGGGCAGAGAAAAACTTTTTAAACTGCGGCATGAAACTGGCAGTGATCGGAATCGAATAAAAACAATACATTGCCGCCGCTTCACCCGTACTGACCCCGAACAGCCATTGCGGCACGAACAAGGTCATTATAGCCATCACAAAATGGTAAGAAGCGATGCGCCAATTGTTCTTCCAGATAAAACCGCTCCAGGCCAGCGCAAACAGCGAACCATGAGTCACAAACAAGCCAAAGGCACTGGAGATGGCATAGCCGATGTGATAAATGCCCATGTACAAACACGACATCATATTGCCGATAAAATTAGGCTGCACGCCAAACAACTGCCATTCCATCGGCAAAAACGAACAGATGATAAACAAACCGCTCAGGGTTGAGCCGATCTTAAAAGCTTTTTTCAAAGCCTGCGGATCGGAGGAGTAGGTGGCCAAAGCCGGCATAATTGCAAAAGCCTGTAGGCTAATATGATAGGTCGATAGTTCGCTCAGCAGCAGATTGGTACCGTAACCGCACTGGTCCGCCACCGGATAGCCGAAATACTGAATAAACTCCATCAAGGAAAAATGGAAGATAGCATAGGCCCGAGCCAGCCTGACCCATAACGTCTCGTCTTTATCCAGAAAAGTCACAGTCGATGCGACCAAGCCCGCGACGCCCAACCCCAGCGACATAATGGCACTAAAACACATGGTTAATCCGTAATTTAAATTTAGAATCGGCGCGCGCTCAACCGCTATCGCCGGTTTAGTTTATTGGTTTCGGTCATGTTTACCGGAAAGCAAAGATACACGCAGCGAGGTTTTATTGCAGCAATTTTGTGGAAATTCAAAGATGACAGCCTGCGTATACCAATCTTAGTGCGGACCATGGTCGGCACAATATGCGGGATCAACTGCCCAGTGTTGTCCGGCGCCCGCTCTTGAATCTCAGCACGATAAGCTGGGCCTTTCAGCCCAACCGGACACGCGGATACCGAACCGACTGACGTCCCGTTAATGAGCCGGGGTCGGGTCTCAATCGGCGCCAAAAACCAGGCGCGCAGTCGCTTTTAAGAAACGGCACGCGCTCGCTTATCTGCCCCACCTATGACCCTAGGTCTCATCTGCCGGCGATAAATTACGTAAACCGATGTCGCCCAAACTTTGCCTAAGCAAAAGCGTCGCCATGTCACAGATCAATTGTTTGAATGCTTCTCCCCCGTGGTCCAAGGAAGCCAGAGCCTGATCGTCAACTCTGAAACTCCCTGAAAGTGCTCGTGCGATGACATTTCCCGACACCGGATCAATAAGCTTAATCAATAGTTGCAAAGAGGTTTGCCCTTCGAAAATTCGATACCTGCCGATTCCTAGCTCTATCACAGCATCGTAGCGGCCCATGGCCGCATAATCGACTGATGTCTTGTTCTGGCCGTACCAGGATTGGATAGCCTGACGCCAACGCTGCAAGCTGGCCTCGCCCGCCGTAGGCAACTGGTAATAGTCTCGGCTTAATTCGCCATTGCGATTTCCCACAGCTAGTAAGCCGCGCAGCTTCTGAGCGGCGGCCTTGACCGGTGTCCAACCCAACTCGGTTTCAACGGAACCAGCTTCGGCACTTGGCACTAAATTGGCACTCGTATCGACCTTAGCAGCTTGACCGTTGCTGACCATGCCAGAAATAACGATGCCCCCAGCAGTTTGATACAGTTCGGTAGGCAGGGCAAAACCCAATGTCATGTTTTGGGAGTGTCGGTAAGCCGGATCGCGCCGTTCGATCAAATCCGGTATCACCTCCAAAGGCGGCGCCTGGACCGGCACAATCAAAAAACTCTGCAAGTGGTCGGTTTCCAATGCGAGCGGTTTAATACTCGGTGTCGTACATCCCGCCAACAGCCAAGGCAAAGCCAGTCCAAGCAGAATTTTTGGGTGACTGCCAAATAACCTTGTTAACCCACCTTTTTTAGTCTTCATAATTTCCTCCGCGCCTTTAAATGCCATCGAATCGATAAATTTCTCGGCGCTCACTATAAAAACCGACTTTATATAAGACAAACGATATTTATTGGACTTTAATATCGACAAATGCAATATTAAAATCATGGACATCGATCAAATCAGAACTTTTTTAAGCGTCGCGGCCAACCGTAGTTTTTTAGAAGCTGCCAATCGTTTGTACGTGACCCAATCGACCGTTAGCACCCGCATCCAACGCTTAGAGACGTATTTGGGCGTTACGCTGTTTGTGCGCAATCGTTCGGGCGCAAGTTTGACCTTGCCGGGCCAACGCTTTTTGCGGCATGCCAAATCCTTGCTGTTGACATTAGAAAAAGCCCGACACGATATTGGCTTACCCAGCCGGTTTCGAGGCAGTGTCAGCATCGGGGCGCGGATTGCGTTGTGCGAAGCCTTACTGCCGGAATGGATAAGCGAGATACGCCGGGCTATGCCGGATATTTCCATCCGCAGTAACATTGGATTTGAAGAAGACTTGATGCGCAGTTTGGTGGAAGGGGCACTGGATATCGGTTTGATGTACGATCCCCAGCATAGCCCCGGTGTGCAAATCGAACATTTGTTCGACGAAACATTGATGCTATTAACCAGCGATCCAGAACAACCTTGGCCGAATGATGATTACATTTATGTCGATTGGGCGCCGGGGTTCTATGCCCAACACAGCAATAGCTACCCCAATCTAGAGCGACCGGCTCAGGTGGTCAATATCGGTTGGATGGCGGTACAGCTTATTTTGGCGCAGGGCCGCGGGTCCAGCTTCCTGCCGGTGCGCCTGGCCGAACCGATGCTTCGCGCGGGAAAACTGTTTCCGGTCCCGGATAGCCCGCAGTTCATATTACCAGCCTATCTCGTGTCGCAGCGCGACAACGATTCGCTGGTTTTGCAGCAAGTACTGACGCATATACGCCTATTAGCCGAACAAGAACGGCAAAAGCATTACTCACTACCTGCTCAATCCGAGTTTGCCGACGCCACATGAAAGGCATCGGCCTGTCTTTACGTCAAGGCCGCCCCGCTTAAAAATCCTTGCGGCACACTAAGCTTGATCAAACTGACGGCTAGCGTCTCAAATCGCCGATCAAGATGGGAATCGCCCAAGTCCAGGTTTAAACGATCCCCGTGCAACTGACGCATATCCGCTAGACAGTTATTCAAATCACTGAAGGCCGCGAATAAAAGGGACTTTTGTTGGCTAGCTGCTTGCCTCACACCGGAACTATGCCAATTCGACCGCGCGCTGGTTCCTGCCTTTTTGGACAAGCCCATCAGGCAATCCGCATGCAGGTCTTTGCTTGATTGTGCCCGCAAATTCAAAATCTGCAACGCGGGCGCGCCAGCCAACTTTCCAACTATTCCAAACAGTTGCACCATCCCAGGCTTTTGCCTTAGGCCGCATAGCCCAATAAGCGGGTTTTTCTAAGCGGCGGCTCTCGGTGTTACAATGCCACCTCCCAGAATGACTTTGTTGAATTGCGACCATGAGCCAACCTTTCCGTACGACAATCAGCCTGTTTAGCGGGCTGCTGTTATTGCTAACCGCCCTCTCGCTGCAAGCCGCCAGCCCGATTTTTACCCCCGCCGCCCCTAGCGTGGCGGCCTCCAGTTATTTCTTGATGGACTTCGACAGTGGTCGGGTACTAGCGGAAAAAGAACCGGATAAACGTGTGTCGCCAGCCAGTTTGACCAAAATCATGACGGCCTACGTGGTGTTCCGCGAACTGAAAGCCGGCCACTTGACGCTAGACGAAAAAGTCACCATCAGCCAAAACGCCTGGGAAACCGGCGGTTCGAAAATGTTCGTTGAAGTCAACAAACAAGTCGGAGTGGAAGACTTGCTGCAAGGCATGATCATTCAATCCGGCAACGATGCCAGCGTGGCATTGGCCGAACATGTGGCCGGTAGCGAACAAACCTTCGCGACGATGATGAACGAACAGGCTGGTCGCCTGGGGATGACCAACAGCAACTTCGAAAACGCCACCGGCCTGCCCAGCCCCAACCATTACAGCTCGGCGCATGATCTGGCGACCTTAGCCCGAGCGGTGATTAAGGAGTTTCCAGAATACTATCGCTGGGATAAACAAAAAGAATTTACTTACAACGGCATCACTCAGCAAAATCGCAACCTGCTGCTGTGGCGCGACCCCTCGGTTGACGGCTTAAAAACCGGTTTTACCGACGATGCCGGCTATTGCATGGTGGCGTCCGCCAAGCGCGAAGACATGCGACTGATTTCGGTGGTCATGGGGACGGCCAGCGCTGGCGCCCGCTCTAACGAAAGCCAATCGCTGTTGAATTACGGCTTCCGTTTCTTCGAAACCCATCGCTTATACGAAGGCAACAAACCGTTGAGCGATGCCCGGGTCAGAAAAGGCGTCAACTCTAAGGTGGCGGTTGGTTTGCCGGAAGACCTCTACGTCACAGCACCACGCAAACACTTCAGCGAGTTAAAAGCCGAAACCCAGGTCGATAAGGGCGTGTTCGCACCATTGAAAAAGGGCGATACAGTCGGCAACTTGAATATCTCGCTAGCCGGCGAATCCATCCTCAGCAAACCACTGGTAGCGCTAGACGATGTAGCCGAAGGTGGTATTTTCCGTCGCCTGTACGATGCAGCGATAGGCCTATTGGAGAAAGAATGACCGAGCAAGTCTATCTGAATGGCGCCTATCTGCCGCTAGCCGACGCAAAAGTCTCGGTGCTGGATCGGGGTTTTTTATTTGGCGACGGCGTCTACGAAGTAATTCCGGCCTATAACGGCCGGCTGTTCAGACTGGAAGATCATATTACCCGGCTCAACAATAGCCTGAGCGGCATCCGTTTACCGTTGCCGCACAGTGTCGCAGACTGGGAAGCGATTTTCCGACCACTACTGGCGGATGACCGGGACCAATACATTTACCTGCAAATCACCCGCGGCTATGCGCCGAAACGCGACCACGGTTTTCCCGAGCAAGTCGTCCCGACCATATTTGCGATGTGCGCGGACATCAAGCCGTTTGCCGGGCGCATCGACGGTATCAAGGCGGTAACGCTGGACGACCCCCGTTGGCAGCTCTGCAACCTCAAAGCCATCACCTTGCTCGGCAACATTCTGCTGAGACAAGAAGCGCTGGATCAAGGCTGCGCAGAAGCCATATTGGTGCGCAACGGTTATGTCGTCGAAGGCGCGGCCAGCAATCTGTTTGCGGTATTGGATGGCGAATTGATCACACCGCCGAAAAGCCATGAAATCCTGCCCGGCATAACCCGCGACGTGATTCTGGAACTGGCTTCCGCGCACAACATCCCGTATCAGGAAGACATCATCGCGCTGGAAGCGCTGCACAATGCCAGCGAAATCTGGGTCGCCAGTTCCACCCGCGAGATCGTGCCGGTGATCGAACTGGACGGCGAGCAAGTCGGCACCGGCAAGCCCGGCCCGGCCTGGAAACGCATGGACGACTTACTGCAAGCTTACAAAACATCACTGTCATGAGCGAAACCGAAAGTTTATTGGTATTTCCCTGCCAGTTCCCGATCAAGGCGATGGGCAAGCATAGCGACAATTTCGACGCTATCGTCGTGGAAATCGTCCGCCGCCATGTGCCGGACATCCAGGAAGGCGCAGTCACCACCCGACCCAGCAAAGGCGGCAATTATTTATCGGTTACGGTAATGATAGAAGCCCATAGCCGCGAACAGTTGGATGCGATCTACATGGGCTTGACAGCCTGCCCCGATGTGCTGATGGCGTTGTAAACCGGACTGATGCCAAGTAAGGCGGTGACCGTCCTGCGTAATTTGGGGCGACAAGACTATCTCGGCGTCTGGCAAGCCATGCAGCGCTTCACCGCCGAACGCAACACCGACACGCCCGACCAAATCTGGATCGTCGAACATCCGCCAGTTTATACCCTGGGTTTAAACGGCAAACGCGAGCATCTTCTCAAAGCTAACGCGATAGAAATCGTGGAAAGTGATCGCGGCGGCCAAGTGACCTATCACGGCCCAGGCCAATTGGTGATTTACCTACTGGCCGACTTACGCCGACTCAGCAAGGGACCACGACAGATGGTAACTATCCTGGAAAACGCAGTGATAAACACATTGCGGCAATACGGCATCGCCGCCCAGGCACAACCCAAGGCACCCGGCGTCTACGTCGATCAGCAAAAAATCGCCTCGTTGGGACTGCGAATCAAGCACGGTTGCTGTTACCATGGCCTCAGTATTAACAACGACATGGATTTGACGCCGTTTGCAGACATCAATCCCTGTGGCTACCCCGGTTTACAAGTAACCCAACTCGCCGATTTGGGGGTTAAGATACGTACTCAGGAACTAGCCGTGCCCGTTGTGCATCAGCTACTGCAAGCAATAGAAATTTAAAACAAGCAAACTCAACAAGCATCGCTAAAAAAGCCAGGCTTGCGGAGATTCAAAAACGAACACAAGTGCCCGGTGGCAATATGACAGTCAACGCCCCTTCCCGCTCCACACCAGAAACCCACCAACGCAACGCCGACAAACTGTCGCGAATCCCGGTCAAGGTGGAAAAGCCCGAGCAAATTTTGCGCAAGCCGGACTGGATCCGCATCAAACTGCCGACCGGCGACCAAGTCAACCGCATCAAACAATCGCTACGCGACAACCGTCTGCATACCGTCTGTGAAGAAGCTGCCTGCCCCAACTTGAGCGAATGCTTCAGTCACGGCACCGCCACTTTTATGATCATGGGTGACTTATGCACACGCCGCTGCCCGTTTTGCGATGTCGCCCACGGTAAACCCCAGCCTTTGGATGCGGAAGAACCGGCGAATCTGGCCGCGACCATCGCGGCGATGGCTCTGAAATACGTGGTAATCACCTCGGTAAACCGTGACGATTTGCGCGACGGCGGTGCCAGCCATTTCGCAGCTTGCATTGCGGCGGTAAGGAGCCAGTCGCCTCAGACTACCATCGAAGTGTTGGTACCGGATTTTCGCGGTCGGATGGACACCGCACTGGACATTCTGCAACAACAACCATGCGACGTATTCAATCACAACCTGGAAACCGTCCCGCGCTTGTATCTGCAAGCCCGCCCCGGCGCCGACTACCACGTCTCGCTGAAATTACTGCAACAACACGGCCAGCGCCTACCTGAGGTGCCGACCAAGTCCGGTTTGATGCTCGGCATAGGCGAAACCGAAGCGGAAGTTATCGAGGTAATGAAAGATTTACTGGCCCACGGCGTCAGCATGCTGACCCTGGGCCAATATTTGCAACCCAGCAAGGATCATTTGGCGGTGCAGGAATACATCCATCCCGACCAATTCCAGCGCTACGCTGAGATCGCCGCTGCGCTGGGTTTCAAACAGGTTGCCAGCGCGCCCTTGGTCAGATCCTCGTACCACGCGGACTTGCAGGCGGCAGGCGTCGGCAAATAGTACCCCCGACCAAACTAGAGAAACAGCCCCTTAAAGCTCCAGCTCTATCGCCTCGTATCTGTCCGATTGAGATAGACAAAGAATGCGCAAGGCAAAGGAAGGCTAGGCGGGATGAAAATCCGGTCTAACAACTACAGAGAACAACAGCCGTTCTCGCAATTAGGCCGGCATGTCGGCGCTTAGGTAAAACCAGCGGCCTCCCGTGCAAAAGCGCTTCGCTGGACGGTGTAAATTGGCAACCCGCAAGGAGGAGCGGCACGGATCAATAGATTGGCTTCGATGCTTCGGTGAAAGGGGCTGATCGAGTTGATGACTACCACAAGCGCTTAACCCGGCTGAATTTAAGGTCAATCAGCAAACCTTCTTCCTACCCGATCCCAGCGATCAACAGTTGCCGCCGATGGCCGGTTTGTGCTGAACTACTGCCGCCATTCGTGTGAACAAATTGCTCGAGGGGGATTTCGATGAATGACAAGCCGACGCGCACGCAACTTCCCGCTAAATTGATAGCCCCGACCTTAGCTGCGGCGGTTCGCCGCCGACGCCTGTTTGAGCAATTGAACCGTAACTATACCGACTATGGATCCGCGGTCTGGCTATTCGCGCCGGCCGGTTACGGTAAGACCACGTTGGCGGCGGATTACGCCGCCGCAAGCAATCAGCCTGTGCTTTGGTACCGTTTCGACGATGGCGACCTGGACCCGGCCGTTTTTTTGGGTCATTTCCGCACCGCAGCAACCGGCCTGGGCCTGGTCTCGGCGCTACCAGCGTTCGGCCCGGAATACCTGCCGGGCCTCGAGGCCTATGTCAGCGCGTTGTTACGCTCGCTGTTGCCGCAGGACGCCGCGCCACTATTGCTGGTACTCGACGACTGTCACCGGGTGGCGGAATCGCCACTGCTGATGCGGATATTGACAGCACTAGGCCGGATCGTCGACGCCCCGCACCGGATACTGTGGCTGAGTCGCCAGGAGCCGCCGCCCGGGCTAGCCGCCGCATTGCAGCCACTGGGCATGGTCGCGCCGGCACAATTGGCGTTCGACCGTGACGAAGCCGCGCGATTGGCCGATCTGGCCGAATTCGACGGCGGCAACGTCAGGCTTGATGAGCTGTTCAGCCAAAGCCGCGGCTGGCCGGCGGCTTTGGCTGTGGAATTGCGGCAACTACCGCCCGAGCATGCGACTCCGCCCACCGAGCGAGCAGATCTGGCGCAACGGGTGCTGAATGGTTTGGATGCTGACGTCTTACAGCAGTTACTGGCCATCGCCGCGGCCGAAACCGCAGCCGAACCGCTGGCTCGCGAACTGGCCGCCGATCAGAGCATTTCCGCCACGTTGGCGCGACTGGCCGCCAACCATTATTTGGTCAGCCGCATTGACACCGCCGTTCCCAGTTACCAACTTCACCCCCTGTTGCGGGAGTTTCTGCTGGCTCATCGCCGCGCTGAACTCGGAGACGCTGAATACGCCGCGTTTTTAATACACAGCGCAGCGGTCTTGGAACACCACGGCGAGATTGGTCAGGCGTTTGATTTGTATCGGCAGGCCGCCGCCTGGTCCGATCTGCAGCGTTTGATCCTGATCCACGCCAAAACCGAATTGGCCGCTGGCAGAAGCCTACAACTGCAGGGCTGGTTACAGAGCTTGCCGGACGACTTGCCGGCCAACCCGTGGCTGGGGTTTTGGCGAGGCGCTGCTCATCTGGCGCTGAATCCGCCGCTAGCCCAAACTTTGTTCGAACGCGCTCATGCCGATTTCGGCGACGATGCGATGGGCCGAGCCCTCAGCGCGGCCGGGGTATTGAGTGCGATGTTTTTCGTGATGGACGACTTTCGCGACGCAGCACGCTGGCTGGACGAACTGGCAGAGTTGGACTCGTTGGTCGAAGCCACCGACGACCCGGATTTGGATGGCTGGATATTGGGTTGCGGCAATATTCTGGTCCATTTCCCCGAGTATGCTGAACTGACCCAGCGCTGGGCGCGGCGGGCGCTGGCCCGCTTGCCGAACAGTCCGCCGGGGCGCCAGGTATTTTTGACCTCCTTCCTGTTGCAATACCACGTCTGGCGCGGCGAAAACGAAAGCTCGCGCGCCTTTTTCGCGCTGCTGGATCGGCAAATAACTCACCAAGACCCGTTATACCAAATTAACTTATTGAATTGGAAGGCGGTTACCGCCTTTCTCAACGCCGAACACACCGCCGCTTACCAGTTCACGGAAGCGGCGGCGCATATTGCTATCAGCTACGGCTTGGGATTTTATTTACCGAACATTTACGGACAAGAAGCCTATACCGCACTATCCGCTCGGGATTGGGAACGCTTTCGCGCGGCATTGGCCCGCATGGAAGCCTGTATGCCGGAGAATCGGCGGGTGGACCAATCGTTCATGTTGCATTTGCGTTCTGGCCTGTCTTTGGCGGAACAGCGTTTCAGCCAGGCCCGCCAAGAGGCGGAACTAGCGTTGTCGATCTGCCGCCAAATCAATTTACCGTCGGTGGCGGCCCTGGTCCAGCACGGCCTGGCGCAAGTGTTGGTGGCGGCTGGCAACGGGCCTGAAGCCACGCTGCATTTGCAGCAATTGCAAACCTATGCCGGGCGAGCGGACAAGCCCTTCATTCTGTTCATGGCCTTGCTGACCGAAGCTCAAGCGCTGATGACGGGAGGCGACGAAGCCGGCGCACTGGCCGCGTTGACCAAAGCCCTGGCACTAGGCAAGCGCCAACGTTATCTGAACGTACACCCTTTCTGGCAACCCGAGGTAATCGGCAAGTTATGTGCGTTGGCGCTGGAACACGGCATCGAAGCCGACTATGTGCGCTGGTGGATAGTGCAACGGCAATTGAAGCCGGGCGGCATCGCCTGCGAAGAATGGCCATGGCCGGTGAAAATCCGGACGATGGGCCAGTTCCGGATCAATAGCGCCGCTTCGGAAACTGCCAGCCGCCGGCAAAAAGATAACAAGCCCATGCAATTACTGCAGCTACTATTGGCGATCAACCCGGACGGGGTGCCGCAACAAGTCCTGGCCGATGCGCTGTGGCCGGATTCGGACGCTGATGCGGCCCAGCACGCGCTAGAAGTGGCCTTGCAGCGCTTGCGTAAACTGCTGGGGCGCAATGAGGCCGTGCTATTGCAAGGCGGTACCCTGTCTTTGAATCGGGAATTGTGCTGGCTGGATATCTGGGTTGTCGACGAAGTAACTAGACGGTTTGCCGCTCAGCCGAACCAGGCCGAAGCGCTGGCCCGGCGCCTGTTAAAAATCTGGCGCGGTCCGTTTCTGCCTGGCCTGGAAGCGCCTTTAGCGGCATCGAAACGAGAAACCCTAGCAGCCAAGTTCAGCCGAACCCTAGAAAAGCTTGGCTCCGAATTGGAAGCCGCCGGCCAACGGGCGGCAGCCATAGCCTGTTATACCCAAGCCGTCTCGATTGAACCCTTGGCGGAAAACCTGCAATACCGGTTGATCGATTGCCTGCTTGCCGAGGACAGGCGCGCCGAGGCACTACTGGCCTACCGCCACTGCCGCAATCACTATGCCAGCCATTACGGCATCGAACCCTCCGCACGCCTGCAAGCACTGGCCGCGCGGATCACGGCCCCATCCGACCGGTGAGCGACGAGCATCGCCGGATGCCGACTGCAACCCACCTCTACACAACATAGGTTTCGTTTTCCTGTTCCTGCCAAAGTCTGATGTTTTTCCAGAAATCCTGAGGCCATTAGACTTTGTGAGCTTTTTGTGGGTCGCGTTGATTTAAGGTTTTGGTGCAATAGTTTTGTTGATCGTATTCAGTCTAATCGGCATCACCCAACAAGAATCAAACAAAGCGATGCCAACCAAGTCTTTCGAATCCATTAACCCAGGAATCAAAGCATGAATCTACACAACTCAGTACTCGGTTATTCGCTGATCGGAATCGCTCTACTCGGCATTACCACGGCCGTTCGGGCGGACCAAGCCATTTTGCGATATGGCGGCGACGGTTACGGCAATCAGCGTATTCTCGATCCAGCTCTAGCTTTTTTCGGCGATGCCAACATTTACGGCAGCGTCGATGTCACCAGTGCGGAAATCAAGGTGTCTGCTTATTCCGATTCGGTAACCAAACCGATCGCCCATTTCAGCCAAGGCACCTTGCAATATCAGGATCTAGCCTACATCCGACCGGCAGGCGCTGCGGGACATGCTACAGCCTTATACCACTGGAACCGCGTTCCCACGCTGGCGTGTGCGAACTAGATGGACCGACCTTAATTCTGTTCCCACGGTTCTCCGTGAGAACCCATGCAGAATCGAACCACTGGTATTTACTCCGGCGCCTAAGGATCGGAATACATAGCAGTCAGAGATGCTTTAAATCACGTCATAAAACTTGGAGGATTATATGTTGAAATTAGTACGATATATCGGCCTGTGCGCGCTTGCGGCCAGCAACCTTGCGACGGCGGCGACCGTGTTCGTTCAATACCCCGACCCCGGCGGCCCTGGGATTACGCGTCATCCGACATTTGCCACGCTGCCCGGCCCCGGCTTCTTTGCTGAAGCAGATCTGCTGAATGGGCTATTCAAGGCAAGATCGGAATCACCGGACGCCTCCTTTGCTTATGCGGGATTACAAGGTTTTACCTTTACCAATCCCCTGGGCAACGCGCCGATACTGCTGCCGGCCGGAGCGCTTGGTGTCAATATTACCGGCCTGTATACACTTGATCCGCCGGCAATTGGCGGGGGCAGCCTTGATTCCGCAGGAGGCGCCAACATTATCGGCGTTTTGAGCGTCAACGATGGCAGTGTTGGCCGGGTCGCCAGAGGCGACCACACCATCGGTACTCGCTGGGTAAACGGTGCCGTATTAAACACAACCAATACCACAACCCCAACTACGCTAAACGGCGGGACTGTCTTATTCAATAAGGCTACGTTGACCGACCTTGACATGACATTGTTAATGCCGGCCATGACGATAGACCCTGGCGAAACCTTGGAGATAACGTTTTCGCTGCAAACGATACAAGGGGCGAACAGTGCCGGCGTCAAATCACTGGCCGATGCCTCGAACAGCGCACAGTTGTTTTTCAATCTGCCGGCTGGCGTCAGTTTGATCGACAATGCCGGTGGCACGCTGACCTGGGTTAAGCCTGTGCCGTTACCGGGAGCTTTTTCGCTGTTCGGCATTGCGCTAGCAGGGATGGCAGTTCGCCTGCGGCGCGCCACACCCCACTCAGATTGCTAGGTTGTTCTTTCGTTCCCACGCGCCTGCGTGGGAACGAGGCGGCTTATATATAACACTGAGCTCCACAGCTTGGAACTACGCACTAAAATCGTATAATCGCGGGATATGAGCCTCGTCCTCCCTGTCCCTCTTCTCCCTGGGTATCCTTGGGATTCGCGGGCCGCGAGCGCTGACAATTAGCCATACTATCGCTACCAAAACCTTTTATAGGCCTAAAATCTTGCGTCTCTACCCATAACCGGTAACACTATTTACCTCCAACACAAACAATCTCAACTAAAGCCTATGACTTCATTTAGAACCTTTACTTTGGCAACTACTGTCGTTCTGGGAACCGCGCTAATCAGCGGCTGCTCGTTTTCAACCAGCTCCGAAAGCTCGTCCGACAGTTCCGCCGGTATCTTTAAAAGCGCCTCCAGCCCGTTCACCTCCAGCTCCGATTCATCCCGTAACAAGCGCGAAAAATACGAGACCGATGTTGCCGACTATACGGCTAGCTTCGTGGTATCCAGCAGCGGGACGCTGGACAGTTTTCGCGGGCATCTCAGCGAACTGGCCGAAAGCCACGAAATCACCAACTGGGAAGGCGACCGCAACACTTACGTGGGCATTGGCCGAGGCCTCGCCAAAGCCAGACTCGGCAGGCCGCAAATTTCGGCGTTTACCGAAAGTTTGAGCGATAACGAGCCCTGGAAGAAAGAAGCCATCGAAGAAGGTTTGAAAAAATAATCCCGCAGCCAGCCGCCCAATTGATCATGCCAGCAACTGGCTTTAAATTCGCAAAGTGGGCGCTGGCGCTGAACTTTTTAATTGGGATAGCGATTGCCCACGCTGACCAAAATCATCCATTCGAATTTCTGTACATAGACGCCAACGAAGGTAGCGCCAGCGGTGGTCACACCGCCATTAAATTTGATCGGCAAATCTATCATTTTCAGCATATCGAACCTGGCCTGCTGCGCTTGTACCGCAACGATGCGGCGGCTTTTGAATTTGCTTACGGTTTCCAGGAGAACCGAAACATACACGGTCACAGCATCGCAGTTTCAGAGGATTTTTTTCAAGCGCTGCGGGATGCCTTTATTCGCCGCTTGCTAATTCAAAACCAGCATCTAGCGCAACTACAAGCCCTGTACGACGATCACGCGCTGGCTTTGGGATTGCAAAATCCAGGCGCGGCAGCGCCTCTACCAATAAAAGGACTCGGTTATTTCTTGAGCGAGTACCGGGCGACCGCAGCCTTCCCTGCCGGCGATGCCCCAGATAGTGAGACCAGCCAAGCACTAACTCAATTGCGCGAAGCAATCGTTGGTGAGTTTGGCGAGGAATTTCTGGCAGACAAGCGCCAGGAAGCTTGGCAAACCCTAAAAGCACTAAAACCTAAGTTGGCAGTTAAGCCGGAAATTAGCCAGCCCACAGCTACGCACTTTAGCGCTACGACCAGCTCGTTTGCAGAGAGATACCGGAATCAGTTGCTGAATCTGGCCGCACTGGACGTGCTGCATTCAAGGCGTTCGCCGCGCACCAAGAGTTTGCTAATGATGCGGGAGGCGAGATTCCAACTGAACGCCTTGCAGATTGCCAAGTTGCAAGGCTTCAGGCAACGCTTGTTTGCGGACTTAATTAAACTGATGCGCAGCCAACGTAACGACTGGGGCTACCCGCTGCTAGTGGGCATGGCGCGTTTGCATGCGCTGGACCATTCCGTCGCCTCAGGCTATCTGACCGTGTTGGACCGCAGTCGCTCCGGGGTTGACTATGCGCAATTCACTGTTATTGAGGAAGACAAACTGCCGGTCGCCCTGCACTACAGCCAAGAAGTGTTTGCCTCGGCTTCTCGACAATTCGACAGCCTTTCAGTACTCGATGAATTGGCTTATGCGGAACTTGAGTTGAGCGCAACGGCGCTAATGCAATTAACCAAGCCACGCGAAGATCGGCAAGCTTTAAAACTGATGCCGTTGACAACGACCCCGTCGCGGCCAGCGCCAGCCGAATTGCTTGGTTTGCCGCTACCGATAAACGAATTGGCTGAGTTCCAAAACACCGTAGCAGAGCAAATCGAAACCTACCAAAATCAATTGCAGTCGCTATACGGCTATAACCTGCTTAGCCGCAATTGCGTCACGGAAATTTTTCGGGTCATCAATCAGACATTGGCCGACATCGCACTCACGACCACGGAAAGCCCAGCCCAAGCATCGCAGCGCCTGCTAGGTGGTTACATAGAGGAACAGGGCTTGAACATGATTCCATTTGTCGCCTATGCCCAGATAGCCAAGAGTTATCGACTAAGCGCTAGCTTCCAGCGCGTGCCTTACCGTGAGCAACAACGCCAACGGCGTTACCGGCAAATGCCGCAATGGCAGGTGGATTTGCAGGAATCTAATACCCTAAGTTCGACAATTTACAACTCGAACCAGGACGACTCGGCATTTTTATTCTTCACTCAAGATCAGCTATGGCCTAGGCCGTTGCAGGGCGGTTTCAATCTAGCGATAGCCAGCGGCCAAGGCCTATATGGCTTCTTAAGCTGGCCGTGGGATGGGGGCGATAATTTCCAGAAAGGGCTGAAAGGCATTTTCGTCAGTCTTCCGGAACTGCTGTTCTTTAACATCCGCAAAGGCTCATTTCCAGAATTACTGCCCGAACTAAATACTGATGCACCCGAGAATTTTTAAGCGGAGGCATTTTGGCCGATACCGAGAGAAGCAATAGCCACTCGCACTGCTACTGAAGGGGTCCCGCTGGTTAAGCGTCATGACACGGTTACCACATCCGCGGGAACGCCCCGCAGGACGGGCTTTACCATTCACCGCGTTTTACCGACTCACTCCAAGGCATTGATCAATTCAGCGGGATATGCCTGCGAGCGATGATCAGACATCAGGCTCGAACGTCAATAAATCTGCCTTTTCCGTCCTCGCCGCTGCGATCTCCTTCTGTAGCAACCTGTTGGGCTTGATGAAACTGTTGCGCGGGGCTGTTCGGCTGGGCCTTTTTTACTGTTGGCGTATTTGCTCTGGCAGCGTTATGAATTGGCGACGCACCTGAATTAATCGACATGTATGACATTGGCTACTCTTTTCCAGTGATTTAATTGCTAAAACTCTACGCGAGGTGACCAATTTTATTCTAAGCACTCGGTTCGAGCTGCCTGTTGCCTCGCAGTTTCGAAGATAAGTTTTGTAAAAGGGCCATAAGCATGTGCCTCGGCGACCGTTCTTCGTTGCCCTACTCGCTGAATCCAGGTACCTACAATGTTTCTGGAAAAGTTATCACTAGGCAGGAAGGCATTGGCGCGTTTGCTTTATTAACCTGCATTCTTAATGAGTGAAATGCGCTGTCAGCCCAGCGTCTAAAGCCGGATCTGGCCTGCCCGTCGCCGGATCAAGGGCTAGCCCTACACGACGAACGAGTAAAACTTAAGGTTTTGGGCCAGGATTTGGAGCAGCTGTCTGCGGTGCAAAGGGTGGGGGCGTCGGCGTTTTAGTGGCGGACGGGGTCGCAAAATCGAAACTGGCGATGCAATTGACGCCGCCGACCAGTTCGTCGCTGGGGTTGGGCAAGGTCATACGGATGGTAAAACTGCCGCTGGCAGGATCAATCAGTTGATCGACCTTGGTGACCGTCGCTTTCACTACGGTCTTGGCAGGGAGCTCCGGACGCACCTCAACTTCCATACCAGCTTGAATCAAGCCAAAGTATTCGGTCGGGGCGATTAACTCCACCCGCAGAGGGTTCACTTGCGCCAATTTCATAATCGCGCGATCACTGACCGATTCGCCGGGCATGGCATACCGGTCAATCACGATACCGTCTATCGGGCTTTTGATGGTTTTTACCTCCAATTGGGCTTTGGCTAAATCCAGTGCCAGTATTGCCGATTTTTTGCGTTCCTCGGCTTTTTTTAGCTCGATTCCAGCCAACACTACTTCGGTTTCGACTTTGTCTTTCTCAATTTGCGAAATCACATTCGTGGTAAATAGGCTGCGGTAACGCGTCTGGTTACGCGAGGCATATTCCAGTTTTACTTTTTGGTTGCGCAGATCGCTGTTGGTTTCGGCATCAGCCTTGGCTTGATTGAACTTGGCTAGTTCCACAGACGCTTCCAATTGGGCAACCGCCTGTCCCTTAGTGACGTGATCGCCCTTGTCTACCAGCAGCGCTTCGACTGTGCCGGCGACCGGACTGCTGAGCTCCACATACATTTCCGGCTTGACCATGCAATCCAGATTGGCGGCAAAGCTTGCCCCGCTAAATAAACCGAGTCCGAGTAACTTGAGATAAAAACGTTGAATTTTAAACATCTGGAAAAAATGCTGAGCAATTGACTGATGTGTGTTCGAATGACTTGATTATCAACCAATGTAATCAACCCAAGGCCGCAAAAATTATTCAAACTTGCCGGCAAACGCCAGGATTCGAGATAAATATTTGTCCTGCTTTATTAATTGCCTTCTGATCTTGCGTTGTCGCCGCTCTTTGTAATGCTGTGGCAGACGCAGCACCAGCAGCCCCAAAAAGACCGGCACCGGCTGGTCATGGGCGCAAAGACCCGCTAAGGCCTTGAGAATAGCAGAGGAATAAAATTCTCGCAGTGCCGGATCTTCTAAGGAAAGTATGGCCTCGCAGCTACCGGGATCGCCTTGCCGGGCACAGCGTCCGTAAAGTTGCCGATCAATACGCCGGGAGTCGTTGCCATTCAAGGCGATAACGTGCAGCCCGCCCAGTTCGGCCACGCCCAAGCCCAGCGCAATATCGGTGCCGCGGCCAGCCATATTCGTGGCTACCGTGATGGCATGCAATTGACCAGCTTGCGCGATGATCTCGGCCTCGTGTTTGTCTTGTTCTGCGTTCAGCACCCGGTGGGGCAAACCGGCCGTTTCCAGCCAAGCGCTGACCTCCAAGGATTCGGCCACCGAGCCGGTCCCGACCAAGATCGGCCTGCCGAGTAAGTGCATTTCCGCAATTCGCTGCAAAAAAGCCTTTTGCTTGGCTGATTGCGTGGGATAAACCCGCTCGCTGAGCACTTTTCTTTGCGAAACCTGGTGAGTCTGCACTTTTACCGCATGTAAACTATAAACCCGCTGCATTTCCGCCGCGACTTCCCGTACCGTGCCAGAGGTACCGGCCAGCCGCAGGTAACGACTGAAAAAACGTTGATAACTGATCCGCGCCAGCGGTTCGCGCTGTTCGGAAATCAAGCAACCTTCCTTGGCTTCTATCATCTGCTGCAAGCCTTGTTCCCACGACCGATCTTCCATCACTCGCCCAGTGAACTCGTCGATGATTTGCACCTTGTTATCTCTAAGGATGTACTGCTTGTTGAGCTTGAAGCAATATTCCGCAGTCAAGGCCTGTTTGACCATGGCTTCACGCCAGCGCTTGTTTTTCCAGCTCGGCCCCAAGCCAATAATCATGTCAGCAATGGTATTTTCGCCTTGTGGGGTCAGTTCAATTTCTCGGGTGTTGGGGTCCATCACAAAATCATCGTTGATGAACAATGAGGACGCCAGATACAAGGCGTCACCATAGGTTTCCGGCGACTCATCATTCGGCCGGGTCTGGGTGATGATCAACGGCGTTTTAGCCTCGTCGATCAAGACGCTATCGGCTTCATCGATGATGGCGAAACATAGGCCGCGCATGATCAGCGCATTGCTTTGTGGCTGTTTTGTTTCCCGCTGAATCTGCTTGAATTGAAATTTTAACGAACCGACATCCTCGCCCATTTCGATGCGGTCGCGCAGATAATCAAAGGCAATTTGTTTATTCGTCGTGTGCACGATGGGTTGTTGATACAGTTTTCGGCGTAGTTCAAGGTCCATGCCGTCAACCACCGCTCCCGATTTCAGGCCCAGACGCAGATAAAGCGGTTTCAAAATTTCCGCATCGCGCGCCGCCAGATAGTCGTTGGCGGTGATAACGTGCACCGGGATTCCCGCCAAAGCAGCGGTGCAAGCGGGTAGAGTGGCGGTCAACGTCTTGCCTTCGCCGGTTTCCATTTCCGCCAACATGCCATTGATCATCAACCAGCCACCGAACAGCTGTACATCGAAATGCCGTTTATTCAGGGTCCGGCCGGCAGTTTCGCGGATCAGCGCGAAGGCTCTGATCATCAATTCTTCTGTCAGGCCATACCGGTATAGCCGCTCCCGCAACGCCAAAATGGCGACGGTCAGTTGTTGCTCGTTGCAGTTGCTTAAGGGCCCGGCGACTTTTTCGACGCGACTGACAATGTAAGCTTGACTGTAGCGTTGGCGAATCAGACGCTTATGGATTTTGTCAAAAAAAGCCGCCGCACCCTGCTCGAAATCGGTTAGCCGACTTTCCGGCTTTTGCGGGTAGCTGCCGAAGCGTACCCCAGGGCGCAGCAAAAGCTCAGACATTGAACTGCCTCAAAAATACCTGGCGAACGCGACGGTAAACCTGGGTCATAATCGATTCGCCGCCATGGTTGATCCGCACATAGGCACGCACGCCTATCGGTAGATTGCTCGGCGGCGAAAAATCCAAATCGACCAGAAAGATTTTCTGCAAGGTTTGCATGTCTTGTTCGTTTTCCGAGTTGACCCGGATATTACCGCCGCCTGTAGTCGCCAGCGCCGGGCTGGGCAGCGTGTTGGTGGCTTCCGGCGCCAGCCTGATGATGCTGGCAGGGTAGTCCCGATAAGGATCGCTAACCAGGCGTACGCTGACTTCGGCAATGTGTTCTCGAAGTAAACCAATATCGTCTTGGGTTACCACCATGCGGATGGTCGGCGGTTGTTGATCCATTATGTAACCGATCAATTCGCCTTGGCGTAAATAGCTGTCGGTCAAGTCGTCGGCATCCGGCAGCAAAATGTAGCCGGACTTGGCAGCACTGATCGTCATCGCATTGGCTTTTTTGTGCAAATGATCCAGTTCGGATTCGGCGACATGCAGCGACTCTTTCAAAATTTCCGCCTTCACCAAATCCGATTCTTTTTCCGCCCGATACTGGCTTTGTAATTCGGCAACTTTGGCGCGGGCGATCTTGGCTTTGGTTTCTAAGGCGTCGTCATGCATAGTCAGCAAAACGTCGCCCTGCTGCACAAACTGATTGGATTTAACCAACAGGTCGCCGACAAAACCCTCTTGCTCGACCTTGATCTGCGCTTCATCGGGTAGCCAAACCACGCCTTCGGCCAGAGTGTAATGCGGAATCGGCAAAACACCGAGCAGCAGGATAAGAGATACTGCCACTCCCGCAGTGGTCAACAGGGCCTTTTGCCTTTTCCGGCCCAGGATGGGGTTGCTGAGTACGAAACGTATCGCCTTGTACACCGGCAACACTATCTGCGTCGTCACCATCAACAAGGCGACGATAACGCCCAGCGAGAAGAACTTTTCGGTCAGGTAAATACAAACAAACCATAACATCACTAACCGATAACTCAGCGATGCTAGGCTATAGATCACGAACCAAGCCGTTTCGCCTGGCGCGGAGGCCGGCGAAACCGCCTGCTTTAAATCAAACAGATAGCGTTGGCAGAAGTAAGCCCAGATTTGGCTTGAACGTTGATACAGATTGGGAATACTTAAAGCGTCTGCCAAGATATAGTAACCATCGTACTTCAGCAGCGGATTGCCGTTAAAAAACAGCGAGGAGACGCCGCCGGTCAGCATGATGTTAAAACCCAGGTCCTGTACCAAGCCCGCTTCACTGCTCAGAAACAACAACAATCCCAAGGCGGCTAGAAAGCATTCCACCAAAATGCCGGCAGCGCTAATTAAGATCCGGTCGTATTTGTTACGCAAATGGTTGGCATTAGAGACATTGACATAAGGCACCGGCATGAACAGCAAAAAATTCACGCCCATTTCGTGCACTTCGCCGCCTTTCAACTTCATCGCAAAGCCATGCCCCAATTCATGCAGGATTTTGATGAAGGGATATAACAAGAACATGATCAAAAAATTGTAAGGGGCCAGGGCGTTCAATTCGAAATGATGGCTGATGGCCGGCCAATTCTCACCTGTCTGCAGTAAGGCCGTGGCCAGAGCCAGCAACCAAACCAATCCGAACTTGATGCTGAACAAGCCGGCTACTTTTGCTAAATGTTTAGAAAGAAACTCGTCCGGGTCCCAAAGCGGCAAGCGCAGCGACAGTGGATTCAACAAACGCTGATTAGTTTTCGCGCTGTTCAAGCGCGCCTGACGCTCGAATAATTCTTCGCTGTTCACCAAGGCTTCGGTCTGAATCAAATCGGCCTGATGCAATTGCCCCAAAAGTTGAATCAGGTCTTGCTGACTGGGCGCAAAGTCGCCCAACTGCCGATTCAAAGCATCGGCGATCTCTTGCACCGTCAACTTGCCGTCCAGCAGTCCGATGAACTGGTAGGCAAAACTGTTAAAACGTTGATGGCGGGCAGTATTGGGGTCTTCGAGGATGTACCAGATCAGGCCGCGATACTCATGGCGATGAATCTCGATATGGCTATGCAACTTGGGCTTGAGCTTAGCGACGCGGTACCAGTGCGGGCTGAACAGTTCATTGATCATGAGAAACCCCCAAAATCCGTTTCACCAGGACCAAATCCACAAACGCAGCCAGGCCAGCATTTCGTGGCTCCAGATCCACAACAAGCTGGCGCGTCCGGCCTCGATTTTGCCGATGCCCTCCATGCCGGGCCGCAATAGTTCGGGCGCGTTTTCCAGGCTGGCCTCCACCCGAAAAATATTTTTGCCGCTATCGGTTTTAGCAACTGCCGTGATCTTTTGCACCAACAGTGGAAAAGTCTGGCTAGGCATACTCGCCAGCACCAAGGCGCCTTTTTGACCTTCCCTGACATACGAAATAAGGCTTTCGTCCACTTTCAGGATAATCCGGTAGCCCTCCAACGGGGCTATTTTAAACAGGATTTCGCCGCGTTCGACCGGCGAGCCCAGTTTCTGGCTCAAATCGCCCTCGATAACCACGCCGTCGAAGGGCGCGGCTAAATTGATTTTCTGCAACTGCTGACGCGTCAGCTCCATTTCCGCGTCGGCCTGGTCGATTTGCGCGCTGATGACCCTAACCTTAACCAGATCGCCGCCGGATAGGGCTTCGCGATACTCGCGGCGGAATTTTTGCAGTTGCCCATCCAGCTTGCTTAATTCCAGTTGCAATTCTGCATCATCCAGACTAGCCATTACTTCGCCTTGCCGGACCGTGTCACCGGCCCTTAGTGCTGCCGATTGCAAAAAGCCGGAAATCGGCGCCGCTACCACCCGCTGAATTTTGCCTTCCAACACGGCATCGGCTGTCAGGTGAAAATCGCCGCGCAGCGTGGCACTGATCAGGACCAGCATCAGCAAGCTCAGTGTGGTCAACTTCAATTTAAACTGCTTCACGCCCAATAAATCCGCTAAACGTTGTTTTAGCTTAATGGCTATTTTTACGCTTAAGGCTTGTTCGTCTAATTTTTTCAAAGCTAGGTAAGGCGCGATCAATGCCAGAGCTTGTTGGCAAAGCCGGACAGTATCATTGTCGAACGGTTGTTCTTCGCTGCGCAGCAAGGTAACCGCGCCGATAAATTCGCCGTCGTGCAGCATCGGCACTGTCAACAATGAGCCATACCCAAATTTGCGAACCACTTCCTGGTGGGCGCGCTGGATACTAAGCGCTTTAGCATCGGGCACCACCACCACGCTGTCCTGTTCAATCGCTTCGTCCATCGCATCGGCGATTTTTTGCAACAGATTGGCGCGCTGGTCGAATTGGGCGTTGTTGGAAATCGCCACTACCTTGCTGTAGTTGTCTTTGAATTCGCCGATCGCTACCCTGTCGCATTTGAGTAAGCGGGTCAGTTCGCTACCCAAGCTGATCAAAACCTCGCTGTAACTATTTTGCTCGAAACAAGCCGCCAACAAGCCGACGACTGAGGTATAAAAGCTGTCCTTATGCTGACGTTGGCTTTGGGCTAAGCGCCACCAATGCACGCTTTGCTCTAGCGCGGCAAACACAGCCTGTCGTCGATCGGTGAGTGCATGCTCAAGCTTCAGCACTATCACGCCCAAAAATAGCGATCCGTCAAACAGCGGCACACCAAAGAAGTCGTAATGGCGCTGGTCCGGCTGCAAGACGTTGGGCACACAGGTCGGTTGATTTTTATCGAGCGTGAGTTTGCAAATAGCGGATAGCTCGCTGGAATCGACAGCGTTTTCCGGCCATTTCGCTAAGGGGCGCAGCTTTTTATTTTCAGCGTCATTCACCATCAGAACGGCCGACTGCGTTTGCGGCACGATTCGGCAGAGGATCTCCAGCCATTGCTGGGCAAATCGATTGCTCATGGCGGTAAAGTTCCCTGGCTGACCAGGCCGGTAGTAACACTTTGCGGACACATCATTAGAAATATGTCGTCGAGATGGGTCGCTATTTCTTGGCTGATCAGGTCTTTCAAATTGTCGGGAATCACTGCAAATTGTTGATGGTTATTCTGTAGATCACTGAGCGCTTTGTAAAATTGAGCGGGTTCGGCAAAGACTTGCTGCGCCAGATAAACCAGATAGGTTTCGTTGCGGTAACTCGGATCGGTGCGCTCGGGATGCAGGTGATGGCCGATGATGTGCGAATACACTTCGGGTAAATGCCATAAGTGCATCAGTTCTGCACCTAATTGGCAATAATCAAAGCCGAACACCAGCCGTTCCTGCTCGTCGATCGGTACGCCCCGTTCCCGGCTGGCGATTAATGCGTCCAGTGCCTGTTCCGGGGCTTTCACAAACATCGCGGCGTGGCCAATTTCCAGCAATAGGCCCAGGGCAAAAAACCGATGGCCGGCGGGCAGGCCAGCCAATTTGGCCAAGCTACGGCAGGCGATACCGCATTCGATAGCATGTAACCAGAACTCTTTTAAGTCCAAAACTGCGCTGGGAATATTGCAAAACGTGCGCATGCATAAATTGCTCAACAGCAAATCATGCAACTGAATGGTGCCTATCAGGCTGATCGCATCGTAGAGATCGTCGGCTTTACGGTTGAAGCCAAAGAAGTTGCTGTTGGCCATGCGGATTATGCGGATTGTCAGCATCGAGTCGGTTTGCAGTGCGGCGACATAATCGCGGATTCTGGCATCCGGTTTATCCAGTAACTGCCTGATTTTCAGGTACACCTCGGGCATCGAAATCTTTTCGGCCAAATCGCAAAGGAACTGTTGCTCGGCTTTCATAGTTGATCAGTTGAACATGAGCTTTTCCATCTCGCTCGCGGTGTTTCGGGCTTGTTCAATGGTGTCGTCCAACTGTTCCCGGTCCAGTTGCAAAATGTCCCAAATTTCTCTGGATACGCGCTGCTCGATCGGGCTCATGTGACCGAATATAGCTTTTTCGGCACATGCGCGTACTAGATGCAACAACGCGGTTTCCCTACGCTGCTCCGGGGCCAAGTCAGGAGTTGGCTGATAATGCACAATATCTTGAAAATGCGCCGGTAAACACCATTGGGCCATCAACTTCGCACCTATCTCGCCGTAATGCATCCCCAACAGCTTTTGTTCAACGATGTGCAGCATTTCCTGGTTATTGCGGGACAAGTCTATGGCGCGCTTTGCCAATTCCGGATGTTTTGCGTAAAGCACCAGATGCCCTATCTCATACAACAAGCCAATCACAAACAAGCGTTCGCTCTTGGGGATTTTGAGCTGGCTTGCCAGCAATCGAGTCAGCACCGCTGAAAACAAACTGAACTGCCAAAATCTTTTCAGCGGCATGATGTCATTGGGCAATTTTAAAGAGGCAATCGCCGAGGTAGCCAGCACTAAGTCATGCAATTGGCCGATACCCAGCATGCTGACCGCCCGACTCAAGCTGTCGATTTTGCCTGGAAAGCCAAAAAAAGCACTGTTGGCAACTCTTAGCACAGCCACGGTTAAGTTGGGATCGCTGGCCACGACCTCGACAAAGTGCTCGATGTCCGAGTTGGGATCGTCTATCAAATTTCTAACTCTCTGATAGACCTCGGGCAAGGAAATCAAGCCTTTGATTTCTTGTAAGGTGTTTTCGATCAGATCTGATTGTGGGCTGATCTTGGCGGGGTTAAGCAATTGCGTCTCTCCAAATTAGACAGTGTTGAAGTCGATTTGAAGTATAGAAGGGAAACTGAATCCTACGGAGCAAGATCGCCGGCACTCCTTTGGAGACGATTAAAGGAATTTTACGCCCGGTCGGGTAACACGCTTGACCGATCGAGTTGTCAATCTACCCAGCCGAGCGCAGTAGCTATACTTCCCATCAGCGCGGCCCGCATTTTGATTTGGGATTGTCCGTGGCAGTCACAGAATAATCCGGGCGAAATCGCTAAACTTAGCCCTATAACTGCAGTCCGGTGCAACCAGCATTCGATGTTCTTCGGTCAACCTGCAAGCTCTGAGGCTTATGAATTCAAAGTCGCACGTAAAACACTATCACGCAAAGCCGATTCTGGAAGAGTTAGAAACCAGGCAGCTGTTTTCCGGCGGCGTCGAAGGGCTATTGACCGAACCGGTCATGGACCCCAATGCGACCTACACAAATGTGACACCCCCTGCCGAAACCCAACAGCCGGTTATGCAAGCTAGCGGCAGCGAAACGACTCGCAATGAAATCGTGTTTGTCGATACCCGCGTCGAGAATTACCAATTACTATTGAATGACATCAAAAGCAGCGATGTCTCGAACCGTAACCTGGAAATTATTACCCTGGATAGCAATCAGGACGGCATTAAACAGATTTCCGGCATTCTGGCGGAGCGCGACAATCTGGATGCGGTGCACATCATCTCCCACGGCAGCGACGGCAGCCTGGATTTGGGTAGCAGCCAGCTCAACTTCGATACCCTTATTCAAAACCAAACGGACATCAGCGCCTGGGGCAATTCGTTCAATCAAAACGGCGACATCCTGCTTTACGGCTGTAATGTCGCGGAAACCCAGTTTGGGCAGAGTTTTGTCGAGTATTTGTCGGGGATTACCAATACCGAAGTGGCTGCATCTGAGGATGCCACCGGCAGTGCGGATTTAGGTGGCGATTGGCAGCTTGAATACCAAACCGGGGCAATTGAAACCCAAGTCGCTATAAGTGCCACAGAGCAAACCGAATGGACCGGTTTGATGGCGGTTACTGCAAATGGCACAGTAAGCTCTGCACAAGCCACGAATGTCAGCAGTTTAACCTGGCAGCATACCGTTGCAGACGGTTCCAATCGCGCCTTGTTCGTCACGCTGGCGATTGACGGTGCGGGTGCCGGCGTGAATAGCGTCACCTACGGTGGAGTCGCTTTGACCAAAGTCGGACGAACGGTGGGAAACCACGCCGTTGAAATCTGGCAACTGGTCAATCCAACCGTTGGCACTGCCGATGTGGTGGTGAGTCTTGGTGCAACGACGCACATCAAAGGTGGTGCAGTTACGTACAACGGCGTCAATCAATCGACGCCTACCGGAACCTATGCCAGCGCCAGTGGTACCGGCACTACAGCAAGTGTGAATGTGAGCAGCGCTACGGGTGATTTGGTTCTCGATATTACTAACTGGAATACTAACCCTAGTGGCTACACAATTGGGGCAGGTCAAACGGCCACATGGAATCTGACCAATACCAACCACCGTGGCGTTTCCACGACTGAAGCCGGTGCTGCAACGGTTACCATGAGCAGCAGTGTATGGTTATCAAATCAATGGGAAATGGGTGCGATCTCCATTAAAGCCGCCCCAGTCGCACCCGTAGTAACGACCACCGGCACTACGCTGTCTTACACCGAAAATGCCGCCGCCACTGCCGTCGATAGCGCAATCACGGTCAGCGATGCCGACAGCACTAACCTCGCCGGCGCCACGATCAGTATTTCATCGGGTTTTGTATCGGGCCAGGATACGCTGAACTTTACCAATCAGAACGGCATCACCGGCAGTTGGAACAGTATAACCGGCGTTTTGACGTTGACCGGCAGCGCTACGGTAGCAAATTACCAGACCGCACTGCGTAGCATCACTTACGTCAACAGCTCTGATAACCCCAGCACTACTACGCGCACCGTATCTTTTGTAGTCAACGATGGTGCACTCAATAGCACCACCAAAACGCGCAACATTACCGTGATCGCAGTCAACGACGCCCCAGTACCACACGCAGACAGTATATCCGGTAACGAAGATACTACGATCACTGGTAATGTGTTGTCGAATGACACCGATGCAGATAACAATCCTTTGACGGCTACTCTGGTATCCGGTCCGGCAAATGCTAGCTCTTTCACACTGAATGCGAATGGTTCTTTCAGTTACACGCCCACTGCCAATTGGTCAGGTACTGACAGTTTTAGTTATTTAGTCAACGATGGCTCGAGTTCAATCCTCCATTATTGGGCCTTGGAGGGAAATGCCGTCGATACAGTAGGTGGCGCCAACGGCAGCTTAATGAACAATCCCACGACCATCACCGGTGTATCGGGAAACGCCCTGCAGTTTGATGGCAGCGATTATGTGGCCCTACCGGATGTCACTTATCCCAGCAATTTCACGCTGTCGTTCTATTTCAAAGTTAGCGATAACAGCGGTACGGGCATACAGTACCTCTACTCACATGGCGCACCTGGCAGCACGAACGCCGTCCAAGTCGCCATCATTGAGTCTAGCTACGCAGAAACTTCACGGCGCAACCATCTTGTCACATCATTCATCGATGCAAATGACGATCCCTTTGGCGGGCAATTATTCACCGACGTCAGTGGTTTAATGGGCGATGGCCAGTGGCATTTATACACAGCCACGGTAACCGCCGGTGTTGGAACCAAGGTGTATGTAGACGGTGCGTTGCGGGCCTCGAATGCAACCGGAGGTAATGGCATCAATCCGACTGGCACTGCGGTGATTGGTGGACGATCCGATTTGGCGGCAGATCGATTCCTTAATGCGAATGGCGGTATGGATAGCGTGACTCTCTACAACCAGGCGCTTAGTGCCAGCGAAGTGTCCGGATTGTTGACCAACCCGCCTCAGGCAACCGCGACGATTACCGTAAATCCTGTCAACGATGCCCCCAACGATCTCTACGCTATTAACGGCGTCGCCGAATCCAGTCTGATCGGCGTTTATGGATTTACCAACCCAAGCAATCTAGGCCTCGACTCCGCCGGCAACAGTGCGCCGATGACCTTATACGGCAATCCGGGCCAGACCACGGGTCCCAGCGGCTCCGGCGCACTTGATCTGGCGGGCGGAGCATCCGGCCAGTATGGCGATATTGTCGGGATTACCACCGGCGGCGCGATGACCTTTGCTGCTTCGGTAAGGTTCGATAGCACCGGCGATTGGCAGCGTGTTTTTGATTTCGGACAAGCCTATAGCACCGAAATTGGCAACGTCTATGTCGGTCGGGAATGGAACACCAACAACCTGACGTTTACCATCGAAAAAAATGGCGTGTACGCCTATCGCGCCACCGCCAGCAACGCCATCAGCAATGGCTCATGGCTACATTTTGCGGCCACGGTGGATGCTACAGGCAACATGAAGCTATATATAGATGGCAATTTGGCCGCATCCACAACTGGCGTGGCGCTGGAAACGGGTGTTCGCACGAACAATTTCATAGGCAAATCTCACTGGCCCGATGCGGCATTTGACGGCGCTATCGACAATTTTGTCATCGCCAATGGCGTGATGAGCGCATCTGAAGTGGCGGCGCTGTATCAACAATCAACAGGGTTTTCAGTCGCCGAGAACGCTGCTATCGGCACTGTAGTGGGCACAGTGGTGGGCTTCGACGTCGACGCCAACGCCAATCCCACTTACAGCCTAACCGACAGCGCTGGTGGGCGCTTTGCTATCAACGCAACCAATGGCACCCTGACGGTGGCCGATGGCTCGTTATTGAATTACGAGGCAGCTACCAGCCATTCCATTACCGCTCAGATAACCGACTCGCTGGGCAATACCTACAGTGAGACATTGACGGTAGCGCTTACTAATCTTGTCGATCAACCCTTGCAGACAATTCCGCTGTCGATACAAGAGGGGAATGAAGACAATGCGTTGGTTTTCAACACTGCTGGTGGCAACGCGATCTCGATCAACGACATATTCCGTACCAACTTGCCGCTGCAGGTCAATCTGCAAGTCAACCATGGCGCACTAACCCTATCTCAGACTACGGGGCTTTCGATACTCGGCGGCAGCAACGGCAGCGCGTTTATGACAATTCTAGGCACTGAAGCCGCCATCAACGCGGCTCTCCAAGGTCTATCCTACGTGCCAAACGCCGATTACCAGGGCACCGATTCGCTGACCATCACCACATCGCTGGTAGCTAGTCTCGAAGGGCACTATACGTTCGAAAATGGCAATGTACTGGATCAGAGCGTTGGCGCTTCGCAGAACGGCGCTCTGGTTGGAAACGCTAGAATCGTGAACGACCCAGCGCGGGGTGAGGTTTTGAGCCTCGATGGGAATAGAGACTATGTCGAAATCACCGGACAATTCGGTAACCCAACCAATGTCACTCTTGCCGCCTGGGTGAAAAGCGCCGCCTATAACACCGATGAAGTCATATCCTTGGGCGACAATATTGCATTGCGAATTGGATCGGCGGGGCAACTTACTTATTTTTATTATGACGCCACCGGGCTCAAGCTTGTTAACACGTCGACATACCTCAACAGCGACTGGAATCATGTCGCTCTTACCTTTGACGACAGCGCTAATACAATCAGCGTCTATTTGAACGGTACCTTAGTTGACTCGAGAGCCGCACCGAATTCCATCCTTTATGCGCGGGGGTCAAACACGCTGATTGGCGCACATGGTTTCGGCGAAACAGGGTTCGACTTCAACGGATTGATCGACGATGCCCGCGTCTACAACCGAGCCCTCGCCGCCGATGAAATCGCCGCTTTGGCAGCCAATCAAACAACGGTAACTGGCAGTGTGGCGATTCAAGTCAACCCGGTCGACGATGCACCGACGTTCTCAAGTCTGAACGGCAATCCGACTTACGTTGAAAACGGTCCTGCCGTGCTGCTGGACATTGATGTAACTATCAGCGACACAGAGCTGGATGCCCTCAATGGTGGCTTGGGCAATTATGCCGGCGCGAGCCTAACGTTACTACGCAATGGCGGTGCGAACGGCGAAGACCTGCTGGGTTTTGTTGATGGCAATGGCATTACCCGCTCGGGCGGCAATTTAATCAAAAACGGACAAGTGCTCGCCACCTTCGATACCACGACCACAGCGGGTCAATTGCTTGTGACATTCACCGCTGCGAACGGTGAAATTCCGACTTCTGCCGATGTGGACAACATTCTGCGGCAGATCAGCTATGCCAACAGTAGTGACGCTCCGCCTGCCAGCATTCAAATGAACTGGACCTTCAGTGACGGCAACACAGGCACACAGGGCAGCGGCGGAGCCTTAACAACTGCCGGCAGCATTACGGTGTCCATTACTACCGCCAATGACGCCCCTGTGTTCAGCCAACTTAATAACAGCGTCAACTACTCCGAAGGCAGTTACGGGGTGGTGTTGGATGCAGATGTCACCATCTTCGATGCCGAACTATCGGGTATTAATAATTTTAGCGGTGCCACCCTGACGCTTGCCCGCCATGGCGGAGCCGACTCCGATGACGCTTTAGCTTTTGATGGCACCATCGTTACGGTAAGCGGCGCAAATGTTTATGTCAGTGGCGTATTAATTGGCAGTTACACCTTCACCGGCGGAGAGATGAACATCACCTTTGCTGCAAACGCCACTCAGGCGCGGGTGAATAGCTTGTTGCAGAATACTGTTTACTGGAACTGGAGCGACAATCCGCCCGTTAGCGTGCAAATCGATTGGACGTTCAGTGACGCTAATAGCACCGCCCAAGGTTCTGGCGGTGCATTGACGGCAACGGGCATCACAACTGTGAACATCACCGGCGTTAACGACGCGCCCAGCGGTACGGATAAAACGCTGACCATTGAGGAAGACTCGACCTATACCTTAACTGCCGCGGACTTCGGTTCTAGTGACACCGATGGCAACAATTTTGCTCGGGTCTGGATTACCAGTCTGCCTGCTCAGGGAGAATTGCTTTTCAATGGTGCCACATTTGCAGTCAATAACTGGGTGGTGAAAAGTGATCTTGATTTAGGGTTGTTGACGTTCAAGCCAGCGTCCAATGCAAATGGCAGCAGCTACACCAGTTTTACATTCCAGGTTCAAGATGACGGCGGTACGGCTAACGGTGGACTGGATCGTGATCCGTCCAGTAATACGATTACCTTCAATGTCAACGCTGTTAACGATGCACCGGTTTTATCAGGCATAGAAACGACTCCGTTGGCTTACAGTGAAAACGACCCCGCCAAAGCCGTGAGCAGTACTTTGGTTTTAACTGACGTCGACAATACAACGATCAACTCTGCGACGGTACAATTATCAAGCGGTTACATCCAGTTAGAAGACAGGCTCACTTTTACCAATACCGCGAATATAACCGGCACCTGGGATTCAAGCACAGGCACGATGACTTTAACCGGTGTGGCATCTTTGGCGGAGTATCAGGCGGCGTTACGTTCTGTTGCCTATGAAAATTTTAGTGAGCAGTCCACCGAAGGTTATTTGACCGTATTAATTAAGGTAAACAATGACTTGACATCGAATACCGTTGCCCGCGATATTTACATTACAACGATTAACGATGCGCCTGTCTTGAATAGCGCGAGTTTGACTGTTAGCGAAGGTCAAACTGTCACCGTGAGTGCGACTAATTTCAGCGTCTCCGACCCGGAGAGCCTTAGCTTCACCTATAGCGTGAGCAATGTCAGCGGCGGTTACTTCCAATTGAGCACGGCGACCGGTACACCGGTTACCAGCTTTACCAGCGATCAGCTGGCGGCCAATCACGTCCAATTCGTCCACGACGACAACGAAGCCGCCCCGAGCTTCAGCGTGACCGTCAATGATGGAGCGCTAAGTTCCAACACCTTGGCGGCAACGATTAACTTCACGGCGGTCAACGATGCTCCTTTCATCAGCAGTGCATCATTGACTTTGAACGAAGGTCAAACCGTGACGCTATCGGCTGCCAATTTCGGCGTAACTGATCCTGACAACAGCAGTTTCTCCTACACGGTCAGCAGCGTCAGCGGCGGTTACTTCCAGCTTAGCAGCAATCCTGGCGTCAGCGTCACCAGTTTCAGTACGGCTCAACTTGCCGCTAATCAAGTCCAGTTCGTCGATGACGGCAACGAAGTTGCACCGAGTTTAAGCGTGACCGTCAGTGATGGAGCGCTAAGTTCCAATACCCTGACGGCGACGATTAACTACACCGCTGTCAATGACGCGCCGCTGCTGGATAACACCGGCACGATGACGTTGACATTGATTACCGAAGATCAAATCAATAACAGCGGCAATACGGTCGCTGACCTTCTGGCCAGCGCGGGCGGGAATAGGGTTACAGATGTGGATAGTGGCGCAGTCGAAGGGATTGCCATCACGGCCACAACGGTGGGTTACGGTAAGTGGCAGTATTCATTGGATGGCGGTGCAAACTGGTTGGATGTCGGCACGGTTTCCAATACCTCGGCATTGCTGTTGCGAGCAACCGATTCGATACGCTTTCTGCCGCAATACGAAAATGGCTCGACGCCCACTTTTACCTTTCGCGCCTGGGATCAAACCAGTGGCCTAGCCGGCAATAAGGTCAGCACCGCCAGCAACGGTGGAACCACGGCATTTAGCGCAGCAACAGAAACGGCCTCTATCGTGGTGACAGATGTCAACGATGCGCCGGTACTGTTTGCGATGCAAACCCCGGTTTTACAATCCGTCAATGAAGACGCGGGGGTGCCGGTCGGCGCGGTGGGTACTTTAGTCTCGTCATTGGTGGATTTTCAATTGCCGGGCGGGCAAGTCGACAATGTCGGCGATGATGATATTGGTGCGGTATTGGGTATTGCTTTAGTTGGTGCTGATGCCTCCAATGGTACTTGGTATTACACCACCAATGGCGGCACGAACTGGTCAGCACTGGGAACAGTGAGTGATGCCAATGCTTTGTTACTGAAAGCCGATGCCAACAGCCGCGTTTATTTTGCGCCCGATAGCAACTTTAACGGCACAGTCACCACAGCATTGACATTTCGGGCTTGGGATCAATCGGCGGGCACCGCCGGCAGTACGGCGGATACATCCAATAATGGCGGCACTACCGCATTCAGTTCCACTAGCGATACCGCTGCTATTACCGTGAATGCTGTCAATGATGCGCCCGTCCTGAACACCGCAACGTTGACTTTGAACGAAGGTGAAACTATCAGTTTGTCGGCAGCTAATTTCAGTGTCACTGATGTCGACAATAGCAGTTTTGCCGTCACGGTAAGCAATGTTACAGGCGGCTTTTTCCAATTATCGACAAACAACGGTGTTGCCATCACCAGTTTTACTAGTAGCCAATTAGGTAATGGCTTGGTGCAATTTGTCGATGATGGCAATGAGGTGGCGCCGAGCTTCGATGCGAAGGTGGGTGACGGTACTCTTGACTCCAACACCGTGGCTGCGACCATCCTTTATACGGGCATCAACGATAATGCCCCGGTGATCAACTCCGGCAGCACCGCCAGCATCGCTGAAAACAGTGCCACAAGCACCGTGGTCTATACCGCCAGCGGCAGCGATGCCGACGGCAACATTGTGACTTGGAGTTTGAGCGGCACCGATGCCGGGTTATTGAACATCGACGCCAACAGCGGCGCTGTCACGCTGAAGGCTGCAGCGGATTACGAAACCAAAGCCAGCTACAGTTTCAACGTAGTGGCCAGTGACGGGACCTTAAGCAGCAGTCAAGCCGTGACCTTGAGTGTCAGTAACCTCAATGACAACGCTGTCGTCGGTCCGACAGATAGCAATACCAGTCTCAATAGCGTGGCTGAAAACGCCGCCAACGGCACGGTGGTAGGCATCACTGCCCTAGCTACCGACGCCGATAGCGGTGCCACCATCAGCTACAGCCTAAGCGACACTGCCGGCGGCCGTTTTGCTATCGATAGCACCACCGGGGTAATCACCGTTGCCAACGGCAGTCTGCTGGATTATGAAACTGCCACCAACCAAAACATCACCGTACTGGCGACCAGCTCCGACGGTTCCAGTAACAGCCAAAGCTTCAGTATTGCTGTCACCAATCTCAATGACAATCCGGTCAGCGCGATCAGCGACAGTAACACTGGCTTCAACAGCGTCAATGAAAACGCTGCCACCGGCACCGTGGTGGGGTTCACTGCCTTGGCTACTGATGCGGACGTAGGCGCCACCGTAAGCTACAGTCTGAGCAACAACGCCGGCGGCCGCTTCGCCATCAACAGTACAACAGGGGTTGTCACTGTCGCCGACGGTAGTTTGCTGGATTATGAAACCGCCACCAGCCATGACATCACCGTACTGGCGACCAGCAGTGACGGTTCGACCAACAGCCAAACTTTCAGCATTGCTGTGACCAATGTCAACGACAATCCGGTCTCGGTAGTCAGTGACAGCAACGCTGCAGCGAACAGTGTGGCCGAGAACGCTGCCACTGGCACCGTGGTGGGCATCACCGCCCTGGCGACCGACGCCGATGCGGGTGCCACCATCACCTACAGTCTGACCGACACTGCAGGCGGCCGCTTCGCCATCGACAGCAGCACGGGCATCGTTACCGTCGCCGGCGGCAGCTTGCTGGATTACGAAAGCGCCACCAGCCACAGCATCACGGTGCTGGCGACCAGTTCGGATGGTTCTACGAACAGCCAAAGCTTCACGGTCAATCTCAGCAACTTGAACGACAATCCGGTCAGCACCATCACCGACAGCAACGCCACCGCCAACAGTGTGGCGGAGAACGCCGCCAACGGCACCGTAGTTGGCATTACCGCCGCAGCGAGCGATGCCGACAGCGGCGCGACGATCAGCTACAGCCTTAGCGACGATGCCGGTGGCCGCTTTGCCATCGACAGCAGCACGGGCGTGGTCACTGTGGCCGACGGCAGTCTGCTGGATTACGAAAGCGCCACCAGCCATAGCATCACGGTGCTGACGACCAGCTCAGATGGTGCGACCAATAGCCAAAGCTTTACCATCAACGTCAACAATCTGAACGACAACGCCCCGGTGCTTGGCGGGCTTACATTAACAATACTCGAGGGGCAAGCGACTACATTGTCTGCGGCCAATTTCGACGTCAATGATCCGGATACCAGCAGTTTTACCTACTATCTAAGCGACGTGACCGGCGGTTACTTCCAACTGAGCACTGCAATCGGCAACCCGATTATGAGCTTCACAAGTAGCCAACTTACTGCCAATCTGGTGCAGTTCGTCGACAACGGCGATAAATTAGCCCCCAGCTTCAAGGTAATGGTCAGTGATGGTGAGTTTGTCTCCAATATGCTGGTGACCAGCATTAACTACGTGGCAGCTAACGATACGACAAGTGCATTACAAAACATTATTGCTTTCAACCAAACCAACGGTTTAAACGATAAAAATCAGGCAGACAATACCCACGCGAATAGCGCGCCCCAGCATCCCACGCAAACTGACCAATTTGAAGTTATTATCGATTTAAACGCTTACATCGATAACTTGACGAGTGAAGCAAGCAAAGAAAACATGGCAAAGGAAGGCGACTTTATCTTAGAACCAGGGGTTTGGGTAAACGATGGCAGCAATACCAAGTTATCCGGGCTCTTGGACAACAACAATAACGCAGAGCAACGTAGCGAAAGCAACCGGAAGTATCACGTCCAAACCACAATCCCAGCGGTTGAGTCATATACTATTGATAGTGAGACCGAGCTAACCGAGCAGGAGGAAATGGAGTTTTGGAATCGATTGGAAACCATTCGGAAGCAAATGAGCGCGCCAGAGGTGCTTGCTGATGCGAGTCCAGTGAATATTAAAGTCATCTTGGGTACCAGCGCGGGCCTTACTGCCGGATTCGTTAGCTGGATCTTGCGTGCCGGGTCGTTAATGGCAAGTTTTATGTCGACTGTACCCTTGCTCAGACGCTTCGACCCGTTGCCGATAATGCGGTCAGCCAAGAAATCCACTCCGGCAAAAAATGCGGAATCTCCTAAGCTCGATACAAAATCATCGGATTCTGAACCCACCAAATAATGATCAAAAACGCAACTAATGGGTGTTTATCCAATAATTTGGTATCGCACATCTTAGTATCATGGACACACTAAAAAAGACTGTTGGAGTTTTGTTGCCGGCAATGCGTATCAGCCTGGCCCTGGTCTTACTAACTATTTGCTTAATATTTAGCGCCGAAATGTTAGGTTTTATGCCCGACAAATCAAAGTTCATGCTGGAGTCGCGCAAGCAGGTCAGTGAAGCGCTAGCTATTCAATTTTCCACCATCGCCCCTGATCAAGATCCACGCAAAATCGAGAAAATGCTAAATTCGCTGATCAGACGGAACCCGGAGATCCTGTCAGCAGGAATCAGGTTGCAAAACGGTCAGTTAATTTTTCAAATAGGCGAGCATATTAAAGAATGGGCGGATTACGATAGCCAAAAATCCACGTCCACGCACTTGGTCGTTCCGATGTTTCGCGATTCCGAGAAATGGGGCGATATTGAATTTAAATTCGTGCCAATTGCCGGGGAATCCGCCGCCGACTTTCTTGAGCATCCCAGTTTTAAAATGGCGATATTCATTTTGGTTATCGGTTTTTTTATTTACCTGGCATTCATACTCAGAACCTTAAAAATGCTCGATCCCAGCGCGGTTATCCCGGATCGGGTAAATGCAGCTTTTGACACCTTAGCGGAAGGCGTCATTATTATTGATGAGCAAGAGCAAATTGTTTTAGCCAATAACGCGTTTCTGCAAAAAATCGCCAGTTCGATGGCTGCTTTGATGGGAAAAAAGGCGTCTAAATTGACCTGGAAAAGCGCCGACGACTCAAGTGCTGATCTTTATCTGCCCTGGCAAACCGTTTTGAAAACCGGCAAAAGTTCTGTTGGCGCCCATTTGAAATTAATTAGCCCTAATCAGGAGATATTTAAATTTGTAATCAATGCATCGCCTATTTCTGGTGGCAACGAGGCCACCCAAGGTGTCTTGATCACTCTCGATGACATTACCGAAATAGAAGAACGCAATACCAAGTTGCAAAGCATGGTCAGCAAATTGGAGGAAAGTCAGGCGGAAGTTAAAGAGCAAAACAAGGAATTACACTTTCTGGCGACCAGAGATTCTTTAACCGGTTGTTTAAACCGGCGAGCATTTAACGATCTGTTTGCAAAAGCGTTCGCCGATGCATTGCAACATAATTCGGAACTGTCATGCATCATGGTCGACATCGATCATTTCAAACTGGTTAACGATAACTACGGTCATGCTACCGGCGACGTGATCATCAAATTGCTAGCCGAAATTTTAACCACCAACACCCGCAAAGTCGATTTGGTTGGCCGCTATGGTGGCGAAGAGTTTTGCCTTGTGCTACCCGGATTGAGCGTTGATGAGGCCATTACGGTGGCTGAGCGTATCCGCTTGCGCATCAAATCCGAATCGACCGCGCGTTACGAGACCGGGCCATGGGTCACGGCCAGCTTGGGTGTCGCCAGCATCTTTGACCAACCTGAAGACCCTGGCGAACTCAATAAATTTGCCGATGAAGCGCTCTATGTGGCCAAAGAATCCGGCCGAAACCGAGTGGTGCGCTGGCAACGGCAAAACGAATTTGCAGAAAAAGTTAAACCTGACGCCAGGCCCGCCGAGCATAATCAGCCTGCAACACCAACAGTTGCTGAGATGGAAGACAGCAAAGTGTCGATGTTGCAGTTGCGGGTCGATGAACTCGAACAAATAGCCTCGCAAATTTCAACTGAACTGGACTATTCCAAACACTACGACACGCTTACCGGCTTACCGAATCAAGTGTTGTTTTACGACAGGGTCAATCAAGTCGTAGAAAGAGGTCATCGATACAGCCATTTAGCAGCCATATTTGTCATCGATATCGGTATGTTCGGCATGATTAACGCCACCCTAGGGCGGGCGGTCGGCGATAACGTTTTGAAAGAAATCGCCGACCGCTTGAACGTTACTTTCAGAAAAAGCGATGACATATCGCGTTTGACACTTTCCCGCATAGGCGGCGATGTATTTGCGGTACTGATTCCTGAATTATCGAACAAAGAAGCGGTCACTTGGATGGTCGAGCGGCTGATGGATGCTTTGGCGGCTCCTGTCGAGATTGAGGGCAACACTATCTATATTACTGCTCACATCGGCATCAGCGTTTACCCGTCAGACGCCAATACGGTTGACGACTTAATCAACAATGCCATCACTGCGAAAACTTTTTGTAAAAAATCAAGCGCTGAAACCAGCTTTCAATTTTTTGATAACCAGATGCAAGACTTGTCGATCAAGCATTTGCACTTGGATAAAGAACTTCGCAGAGCCATTCAGAATCAAGAGTGGGAGCTGTTTTACCAACCGAAGCTGGACATTGCTTCTAAAGCCATTGTCGGGGTAGAGGCCTTGATCCGTTGGCGCCACCCAAGCAGGGGCTTGCTGACACCTTTTGAGTTTATCGATTTCGCCGAGCAACGCGGCTTGATTGTTGCCCTAGGCGAATGGGTGATCCGAACGGCCTGCCAACAACTGAAGCAGTGGGAGGATTTGGGCTTTGTGGATCGTAAAATTGCCGTCAATTTATCGGCTGTGCAATTGAAGCAGGAGGATTTTGTAGAAAAAGTTTTTGCCATCATCGCGGAGCACCAGATTGCCCCAAGACAACTGGAACTGGAAGTGACGGAAACGACCTTGATGAATAATTTCCAGGCCGCACTGACGGCGTTAAAACGCCTCAGCAGCCGAGGCATTGCCATATCAATCGACGATTTCGGCACTGGCTATTCGTCTTTAAGCTATCTGAAAAACCTGCCGGTGGATAACTTAAAGATCGATAGATCGTTCATCATCGATATTTGTCATGACGACAATGATCAAAAAATCGTCAAGATGTTAATCAACATTGCGCATTCCATGAACATGAGTGTGATTGCCGAAGGCGTGGAAACCCAGGGCCAGTTTGATATTTTGGCTGCGTACGGTTGCGATGAAATTCAGGGATATTTGCTCAGCAAACCCATCCCCGCCGCAGAGATTATAAAGATGTTCAGCAAAGCCGACACTTAAGTTACTGGTTAACAGGCACTTCTCATTTGCGTCCGTCCTTTATGACCAACAAACGCGGTTGCCAAGAAAACAACCATCCGGACTCTAATCAGCTCTACTTAAAAAATCACATTTTGCCAAAACTTAGCCATGAAAATATAACAACTTCTCCGCCTATCGTCCAAGCAGGGATTTACGTGGTAAGCTTTGCTAGGTGACCTGTTTTACGGTCAGTTCCGTTCCCTAAAACAGCAAGGCAGCTATCAAAATACAACGGTTATCAAAGCCAACTTTGTCAGTAACCATGAAAGACGTGTGTCACTGCTGTAATTTATTTAGCGCCAACCATCCCGACCTTAAACATTAACAATGGCAAAAAAGGCCGCAGAATCCCAATAAAATGAAATTTAGAGTTTTTCTACAAAAACTATCCAGCCCGCGAGTTAGACGACGGTTAAAAATTGGCCTTTCATTGTGGGGTGTGGCAATTACAATTAGCCTAATCTTTAAATTTGCTTATGATATTGGCTACTTTAAGGCGCAATCATTAATAAATGATAAAAACTCGGCAACACCTAACGTTACCCAAGTGGTGACAATTGAATCAGCTCAACGGATAGTGTCTGGGGCATTAAAAGAAGATCCTGGCAATCCAAAAACAATTGTGATGCAGGTTATTGATAATAATCCGAAGCTGGCGACTATTATTATCGAGAACAATAAGCAAAGAAAGATCGGCTGGATTATCGAGATGCGTTTGTTTTTTACTGGCGATCTTTTTAATGACAATGGTTATAACTTAACCGAATCTATTCAACATCAGCACAATATCACTAGAAGCGAGAATTGATTAGTGGTAAGCGCTTATATATCAGATTAATAGCTAGCTTAAGTTAGGCCGGCACCGGTTGTTATTAAGGAACATAGAGAAAGAGCTTTTTGTTTTTATTCCAGCTTTCATCAGTAACGGTCCTGCGAAAAAATTAGTTTCCCACTTCTGGTCACGCGGGAAACTAAGACAGTATCTCAAGTTTCAATGAACTAACATTCGTTCAGCTGTAAGACTCAGACGAGATTTTTGCATAACCAGATTGAAAATGGTTAGTGAAAAAGCTAAACCTTCAGTTTTCTTTGCCCAATAAATCCGACTAGAGCGCTGCCAAATAACCAAGCTGCACCTGGAATAGGCACTTGAGAGACAGTGATGGTGTTGCCATTAATACTGAAGAGCATGTTTGCGGAACTGAAGGTGACTTTGTAGTCCGCGTGATCAAGCACAGGATTGACGAAGCCGGTAGGTGCTGAAAAGCTGTCGCTAGCATTGGTTCCAGCTTCTGCCTCAGCAGGGTCCAGGCGGAAATCAGCAATTAGAAACTGGTAATCACCCGGTGTCTTCACGGTAACGTCATACCAAGCATCGCGGCGAAAATGCACAGAACCGTCTACCGATGTCTCGCTCTGTAGGCGCGTGGTGCGTGTCAATGGACTGCTTGCAGGAGTATATCCATTGAAGTAGTTGCTTGTGTCATTGCAGTTATTTGCGACATCATCACAACGGAAAATGGCCTCACTGGCTTTTATGGTGCCGCTATCGTGATAAAAGTACGTATCTGAATCAAGCCAAGTAAATTGGCCGTCCCCATTGATGTCTTGCGTGTAATAGCCCGCAGTATTTATGTTGCTTTGTGAGGCTTCATAGGCGGCTACATCGACATTGAAGCTGCCGGTGCCGAGTATTTTGAATTTCCAGGCATCGAAGGTGGTGCCGCTGGAATTTTTATACAGTGTGCCGTTAATTGTCAGAGAGTTGGCCGCTTCGGCAGTAGACATATGGATACTACTAAACAGTGCGGCGGCGACGAGGGTTTTTAGAAAGGGATTCATGTCATGTCCTTTTACCAGTCATAAACCAAAAAGGCGAAGCCGACGCTTCGCCTTGTGTCTTCATTAAGCGCTGATGCCTGCTCTGCGGCGACCAAAGCCTATCATGCCGGCAACTGCTGTACCAAATAGCCACACTGCACCTGGGACAGGAACAGCTGCTACGGATATGCTGGCTTTGTAAAACTCGTTAGAATTGTCCGCACCATTGCCGCCAATCCACAAGAAGTATTTTCCTGCCGCCAAATTATCGAAAGTTTTGCTAACTGAACCGCCGTCAGTCGTGGTTGAGGCGTATCCAATGAAATCTAAGCCTCTCATTGCCAGAGGCAATTGGTCTGGATTAAAAGACAAGGAGTTAGGGTTATATGAGGCATGATTTGGGTTGCTGACGTTGCCGATAGGGGAGGATGGCGCATCTGGGTTTGCATTCCAAGCTTGGTGCTTGTTACCGTGCGTAGTGCTACCCCAACCGCTAAACAGGCTAAAGCCGGGTGCAAACGTTGAATTCAGGCTGCTGTCCGCTTCCACAGTAATGCTCAAGTTACCTGCAACGTCCAGATCAATCAAGCCGTAGTCCAAAGCGTTACCCCAACTAGAGCTTGATTTCCATCTGTTACCGGTAGATTCCAAAACGAAATTTTGGGCCACACCGGCCTTCGTTTTGGCGTCGGCGGCTGAGACTTCGTAAACATCGTTATAATGGTGGATATTCGCCAACCAAGTGGTGGGTAAATTGGCAATATAACCCTTGTCGACTGGTGATCCTCCTGTCCAACTACCAGTTGTAATGGTCCCAGTTCCGTTCACGTTAGGTGCTTGACCTCCTGATGCATCAATATGATAAGACACATGCGCTTGTGCCGCCCCTGCACCCAATAATGAAGCCGCAACAGCGCCTGCAATAGCCAGTTTTTTGAATTGAAACATTGTATTCATTCCTAATTGGTTTGGTTAAATGTGTGTCTCTCGTGCTTAAGAGAGTAACCCGGCTATCTTGTTAGGATTCAAGACCCGTGGCTTTCCGAACCCGCTTCGCAACGGGAGTGGCCGGTTAGCAACCCGGTATCGAATATGCAGCCAGTTTTTAACGAGAGCTATTCGGAGTTGCTAGTCGATACAACGCAAAAGGTGTGCCGCTTTAGATTCGTTGAAATACGGGCTGTTGGAGGGGGCATTAAGAAGGGCTATCAAAAATATCGCGTCATTTGCCATGCTTGACTACGCCAAATAACCGATTTATGAAACTTAGTGTATTGTAAGCGCCCATCCCTACCATA